>Ga0307478_10000014_pt1 | contig 278775 bp, 241 predicted proteins | sample atmos_gasesECM4C_2_FD_203713 | JGI IMG/M metagenome (GOLD analysis project Ga0307478, IMG submission 203713) | Hardwood forest soil microbial communities from Morgan-Monroe State Forest, Indiana, United States - atmos_gasesECM4C_05 | ecosystem: Environmental > Terrestrial > Soil > Temperate...
TAACCGTCCCGGTTCCAGTTTGTGTAAAGGACGGCGGCGCGGTGAGAACCCACGGGCCAGCATCGGGATCGGTAGCTGGATTCTCTGAGTTGCCGAGTGTGATGGTGCCGGTCACCGCAGTGGTGGCAGCCGGTGTCGGGTCCAACGTTCCGTTGGGAATCGTGCTTACGATCGAAATGGTTCCCACCGTGATGTGACCGTTGAGCGGGATCGTCTGAGTGACTCCGCCACCGTTGACCGTGAGAGTCCCAGCCCGGAGGCCAGTGGTTGAAGGCGTCTCTGGCGTGAAGGACACATTGACGATGCAGCTCTGGTCAAGGCCAAGAGTAAGCGAGGCTGAGTTGACTGGGCACCCATTGGGGTCTGGTGCCGGGGTGAGCGAGAAGTTGTTGAACGCGCTATTCTGGAGCGAGACAAGGGGTGCGACCGTAGCGCTACCCGCGTTCGTAACCAACACATCCTGGTCCTGCGAAAGCCCACTATGCAGTGGCACGAACGGGAAGTCCACGAGCGCCGGCGACACAGTAAGCTGTGTGCCACCGCCCGGGGCCGTGCTGCCAGCAGGAATGAACTCGACTGCGCCAGCGTCAAACGGACCGCTGCTATCCAAGTCGTTCGCCCTTTGAGTGTTGAAGAAGTCGTACCTCGGAGCATCGGCCAAGTTCTGCGTGGCCGTGACCGCATTTCGCGCCGCAGAGGTCGACGCGATGCTGTAGTTGCCGAGCGGCAGGCCACCGCCGTAATTCCCGTTGGGTCCGGCGATGACTGTGGGATTCGTCAACGACAGCGGGCCGTATGCAATATTGACCCAGTTGTTGCCCTCGTCCACTGTCGCAGCCGGAGTGAGGCTGAACACTGGATTGGGCACGGTCGCATCGGAAATACCCGGCGGCACTGCCCAGCCCGCCGCCGTAATCAATCCCGCCGTCACTGCTTCCGGTGGGACTCGCGAACCGTTGCAGTACTGGCTGGCGAAGGTCGGATTGCCGGTTCTGTTGGCGTTGCCCGGGTTGAGAACGCTCGAGGCGCCGGGGGTCAGTACCGAACCCGACGCTGTGAGCGTGACACCGGAATTATGGTTGGTCGGTCCGGTGTCGCCGCGCACGCCGATATCCCAATAGCTGCGGGCAACGCAGGCGCCGGTACCGCCGGTGATGATTGCACCGGTACCGTTCGCGGTTGTGGCGTCCGCTGCCGGCTGGCTCGTCACAGCCGCGCCGCCCATGTTGTACAGCGTGACTATGTTCTGCTGGAATTGCGGGCTCAGGGCGCCCACACCGATGTAGTACGAGTTGTTCTGCCAGAATATATTGTTTTCGAGCTTCGGATACGAAACGGTCTTGCAGGACCCATTGGTTGCGGTCGTCTGGAAGTGACCCGGCGGGCAGGTGACGGTCGTCGGCAGATTCGCCATCAAAACCGCACTGTGCTGGAGGGCCACCAAACCCGCAACCACAGGGCAAGTTGTCGTGGACGAGCTGGCGCAGCTGGTTGGACCGTTGGTTCCACCCTGGCTGGAGATGGGCCCCCCAAGGGTGTTGAAGAGAATACCTGCCGAGCCAGTGGAGGCGTTGGAGACAACCGTGCTGTTGATGATGTTCACATTGGGAGAATCGTACAGCGAGATTCCGGCGCCATCCCAACCGCCAACGTTGTCGGCGACGATGTTGTTGGTAAACTGCACCGAGTTCCACTGTCCGGGTTCCGTCGGGAAGGAGATCATATCCGACCCGTTGACGGCCTGGAACGCGACACCGCCGCCCGTGCCGCTCTCAGCAGTGTTCCCCATAATCAGGTTGGCGTTGATCACCAGCCCTGGACCCGAACCGTCGCTCGCGCCAAGGCCGACAACCGAAGTGTTGCCTGAAGTACCGGTCGGTGCGCCGAAAGGCGCGCAGTCCTGGTCGGCATTCAGCGGGTTGGTCTGTTGGTTGCAAAGTACGTCCTGATCGGGAGCGCCCGCAACCACCAAGCCACCACCATTGGCTGGGATCGTTGGGTTGCTGCTTTGATTGAAGATGATGGTGTTGTGTTCGATGTCACCGTTATAAGTGAAGCCCAGGTGACCAACACCACCGCCATCACCGCTAGTTAGATTGCCGCAGACCCAGTTGTAGTTGAACTTGTAGTAGTCCGAGCCGGTGCAGATGCTGACACCGCCTGCCCCAGCCGGCGTGGCGGAGAACAATTCGTCGCCGGTGGAAGAGTTCAACGCGATATAGTTGTTGTGGATGTTCACATTCACGTTTTCGCAGTACGGTAGAACTGCGTTCGCTACAGGACTCTCCTCGCAGGACCCAGGAGCCGCGTTCGTGGCGCTTCCTTGGATGTACGCGGGAGCAAATTCGCCCTGGCCGAGGTTGATGCCGCCCGAAAGCGTTCCGGCGTTGTTGTAGATGCGGTTGTTGGCGACTTGGAGGTTATGCGCCCATCCGTGGATGAAGATGCCGCCGCCACCTTGGGAGCTGTCGGTGATGCCCAAGCCATCGATGCTCGAAGGGTTGCAGGAGTAGTTGCTCGGGTACTTATTGGGGACGGCTGGTGTGGCTGACTCGTTCGTCCCGCACAGCGCGCCGGCCGGATTCGAGACGGTGTTCTGCAGGAGCGTCGTCCCGGTCGGGAATCCGGCAAGCAAAGTAGCATCGTACGGGTCTGACGGGAAGTTAACACCCTTCGCCAGCACGGTGATGCCAGCGCCTTCCAGAGCTCCCATCAAGGACGGCTCTTGCAACAGTTCAGCCAGGTTGCCGTTTAGATCGGAGTTCCATCCGATGACGGCCTCAAGTGGCAAACGATCCACTTGTGCGTTGAAAGCGCCGGCGCCTGTCGCCTGACTTTCGTCGTAGGGCTGGAAGCCGTAGCCAAGACTGCTATCGCATTTGACCTGCTGAGTCGGATCAAACGGATTGCCGGTAGCGCTAAGGTTGGTGGTGGTCGGGCCGGAAGAGATGGGCGCGCCGTTGAGCGCCAGGCCGAACAGGCAATCGACCTTTTGCCGCCAGACGTCCAATTTGCCCGCGGGATGGGTATTCGCGTTGATGATGCTGGTGGCGGCTCCGACACCTTGCAACCGCACCGGCTTCCACATGATCAACAATTCGTTGTGCGCAGCCGTAGTGTAGGTGACGCCAGTAGCGCCGCCTGCAGTTGGGCACGCCTGTGTCGCACCGGTCGCTGTCGTGAGGCACGTCGGGTCAACCATGATCAGGTCGCCCGGCTTGGCAGCGTCAATCGCAGCCTGCACGGAAGCCGACGCGGCAACGTGAGTCGGCGCCTTACCGCCGATCGTGACCGTCACGGTGTCAATCGACTGCTTCCCGGAGACTACGGTAGCAGGCCCGTTGATTGTGACCGTTCCGATGGCTCGGGTTGAGGCAGAACCACTGAATGTCACCGTTGGCGCGGTTGTGTATCCAGAACCGCCGTTATCGATCACTACCGATACGACCGTAGCTGTCCGCGATGCCGAAAGCGCTGCTGTTGCGGCTGCCGCAACTCCGTTAGCTGGGAGCCCTCCTCCGGTGAACGATACGCCAGGGGCGCTGGTGTAACCGGAGCCCCCGCTGTTGCTGGCGGGCGGAGGCGTCACCGTCACTGCCGACACGAACTCGGCCGTGGTAGCGGCGACTGCACTTGGATTCGTTGTACCACCACCGCAACCGGAGCAGCTGAAGCTCGCGGTAATCGTACCCGTAAGCTGGTAGCTATTCGTAGTTAGGTTGGTTACGGTCACGCCCGTTATGTGGCGCCTAGCCGGGGTGCCGCTGGTGATGGTCTGGACCGTTCCGGTCGCCCTCACTCCGCCAGCACCAGTCGGCGCGGTGAAAGTCACGTTGATCGTGCCCGTAAGCGGATATGAGCCGCCGCCCTGACCGATAGCACCTACGCCAGTTACCTCCCGCCGCATCACCGCGGTTCCGCTGGCACCGGTTCCATTGGTGCCGGCGTTGTTAAACACCACACTAGGTGCGGACGTGTATGGACCATTGCGGGGGGTGGTCGTAGCATTGGTAACCGTCACTGAGGCTACGCTGCCGGTCGCGGAGCCCAGAACGGCATGCGCAACTGCACCGGTCCCACCAGTCCCTCCATTGTTGAAGGTCACCGATGGTGCCACCGGCGGGTTGCCAGTGTAGGTGCCGCCTCGGTTGCCTGCTGGAGGCGGGGTAACGCTCACTGCGCTAACCATCCCACCAACGCGTGCGGCGCCGGTCGTGATCACCAGTTCACCGCATTGCGCGGCCGAGCCGCCGTATTGCGCTTGCTGCTGAACTGGGCACGGGGGTACCCCACTTGGCACGGCGACTACGATCTGAGTGTCGCTCCAAGAGGTAACCGTAGCAGGCACTCCGCCGATCGTCACACCTCCCGGCGCAAGACCCGCGTTGGACTGAGTAGCGCCAAAGCCATAGTGGCGCCGAACAGTCTTCTGATTGTACGGAGCTGTCGAGGCCTGAGGCCCGGTGTAAGCGTAGTTGGGCACCATCTGGTCTCCCAACGCATGGATCGTGAGGGTTGCACCGGATGCGGCCACCCAGGGTCCGATATGGCCGTCGCCGTCCACTTCGCTAACGGCGGGCGTTGCGTCTGGGTAGTAGCAGTCCACGTTGTTGTAGCCCGCGCCCGCAAACGCAGACGTGGGGACGACTGGCGTATCCAGGTATGCGGTCGCCCCTGGCATGAACGGCAACTCATAGCAGAATTGGCTGTAACCCTCCTGGAAGAGCGGGTCAGTTACCATCTTCCCGAGATTCGGATTCGCAATCAACGTCCCCGTAGGACTCAGGATCTGGGCGCGCGTGTCCGAGATGGGTCCTGGATCGTTCATGCAGAAGGTCATCATCCCCGGCGCATATCCCGTCGGGTTGGGCGGATTGACTTCCCAACTAGAGAAGACCATTCCGTTATAAGCGCCAAAGTGGTCTGCGTAGACGCGGGAGATTTCGTTCCCGGCCCAATCCTTGATAGAGATTGGCATGTCCGGAGGAGAAAATTTCTCGCCAAACGTTGGGGAGAAGGGATCGAATTCCGATGTGTAGTCGTCCGTAATGCCGCCGGTGAATTTGGAGGCGATATGGGTCGAGGTGTAGATGAAGAACTTGGCAATCGCGGCCATCTGAGGGCTGAGCGTCACTTCCTTGCGGTCGCACAGATTGCGGGTAGCTCCGGCGAAGGGCGATACCTGGCTGCTTTGCGGGAACAGGCTGATGTAGTCGGGCACGACACGGGCTTCACCGACGCACGGCCAAGTTGGCTCGGGCACAAACCCTGGGACGATATTATTGCTTGCCGAAGTCCCAAAGCTGTTTGTGGGATTCACCCCGCTAGTGGTAGTCGCGTTGTAGCCGGTGTTCCACCAGCTCGCAACGGCAGCCTGGTCGGGAATGATGAACACGTTGCCCAGGCCGCCGAACTCCTGTGTCACTGGAGCAATATAGTTGTCGCCGATCAGGATGTTCTTGTCCTCTTCCTTTACTAGCTCGTAGCCCGGCGGCATGACGACCTCCACCACGTACTTGCCAGCAGGCAGCATGGGTGTGCCGAACCGGAAGTGATCGGTCAAGTCCGGATTGGGGACGCAGATTGTGCAGTTCGAGCCGGCCACGGATCCCCCGGTTGGGTTGACTGCCGTTCCGATCCCTGCTGGCCTTCCGGTGTTCCGGTCAATTCCGACAACGCTGGGGAACGAGTATGCGCCGTCGTAAGGCGCCGGCTGAATCTGGTTCCAGCTGTGCATGCCATCGTAGCACTTGAACTGGGAGTGGTTCGGCAGCGGCGTGGGGCTCGCGGCCGTGCCGTGCAAAACGTTATTGTAATAGTCGAGATAGATCGGCTGGTCCTTCAGCGTGAAGAAGAACAGATCAGGAATGACGCCTGTTGCAGCGCCCTGACCTGGGCAGTTGATGTTGGGGATTCCGGCGCCGCTAGCGTCGGTCAAGAGCGCCCCGGTCGTAGGATCGTGACGGAAGCCCTGGGCCCAGTCGTCAAAGCTGCTGGTCTTGGTCGTATCCACCAGTTTGAGGGTCGGCGTTACTCCATCCGCAGCAAAGCCCTCTTGGTACAGGTTGATGGTGACATTCGGAACCAGAGGCGCCCATTGCACCTGAACGAGCATTTGCGGGTCGTCAAAAGGACGGGTCGAGGCGTACTCGACGTGGCCATGGATTCCGCCGGTCTCCGCGGGAGTCGTGGCGGTCGCGGCTGCGTAGCCCTTCTTGCCGAATTCCATGAAATTGAACTGACCCGTGAAGCCCTGCCAGCCCTCCATTCCGATTGACGGCGGATCGATGCGGCCGGAAGAAAGTTTCGTCGAGCATGTAGTTATTGGCGGCGTGGCAGTAGTTGTCGTGCAAACTGCGGGCGGCGCACTTGCTGCTACGGCACTACCAGAGCCGCTCGGGCCGAAAGGTCCAGTGCCATCCGGGGTGTCCATGCCATAGCCCGCGCAGTCGGCGTTGGCACAATAGACAGCACCAGGTACGCGCAGAGCGAGTGGGACGGAGACCAATTCCTCAGTGTTGGCCAGGTACTTGCCAATCGTGGAGGTTCCGCACGGCGGGTAGCCAGATGTACCGCAGGCGGGCGAGCCGTCGGCAGGTCCGCCGACGTCGTAGACTACGTGGATTCCAGTGTTCTTGTAACGGGTTACGTCGGTTTCAACGGTATACCAACTGAACAGAGGGAAGGTCTCGTTGAAGTTGGCAGTGCCCGTGAAGTCCGTGCCGAGCAGGTTTGCTATGCTGCCATCCCGCAAGCGCACGGCGACGTTCAAGAATGGAATTCCGTCCTTTGGAGTGCCATCCGCGCGCAGCCCGAGGCCGTTGTTCTCGTCGTCGATGAATGTTTTGGTCTGGAGATTCGCTTCCCACTGCGTGGTTGCGATGTCCCCCATGTTCGTAGTTGCAGTGCAGTTGGGTCCGCCGCTTCCGGCACACAGTCTCACTGGCGTCGAAAGGCCGTCTACCAACTGATCGTTCCACTGGTCGAAGGTCGTGATTCTCCAATCGCCGTCGGGAAGGTTTGTAAGGGTGAAATTGCCGTCGGCGTCGCACTTGGTGAACGCAAAGTCTTCGCCGTCCGGGTCTCCAAAGCTCACGTAGCATTGGGTCCACGAATAGGCGTCGTGCGAGCCGCTGCCGTAGAGCCTTTCGTCCGGCGTCCGGCTCAAGCGTTCGCCAACGACCCTACCCTTGATCGTGTTGGTGCAGCTAATGGCGCCGGCTGGGAAGTTGGGGTCGGTGCCAGCGCAAACCCCTGCATGGCGGGAATTGATGATCGCCGGGTTGGCAAAACCAATGCTGACGTGGAAGCTCGCAGGTCCATACTCCTGGAAGTAGCCTGGTTCGCCAACTTTGGTAAACGAATCGTGCGCCTTCTGACCGTCCAGAGTGTTCGTCTGGAGCCATTCTTCGCCTCGGGCGATCCGGTCGGCTCCCGGGTGCGCAATCACGCCCCACCGCCCCGGCATCAAGCCATTCACCACAATCTGGCCAGCAAGCGGAGACGGAGTCATACCGTCCGATTCGTACTCCGGGCAAGTCACCATCATGCCGGTGATGCCGGTTGCAGTTGGATCGGTGTTACCATTGCCATCATTCCGCGGATTCTTGGTAATCGGGCAGGCATCCTTCCCGGTGCTCGGGTCAATTTGCCCCGCCAAGCCGTTGACGAGCGGCTGGTTAAACATGTCGAAGCCCATCTGCCCGGTAAAGTCGCCGTTGCCGCCGAAGGCGTCCCACATCTGAACCTGGAACTGGCCCAGACCTGGTTCGTTGTTGGTATTCACCCCGGTCGTCCCGCCGCTGCTATCGTGTTCGCCGTTCAGCGGGAAGTCATCCTCAAAAACGAAGATGGAGAGCTTCGCCGTCTGGTATGGCGATGGCTGCGAAAGGATCGTGACAGGTGCAAAGGTGCCGGTGGAACATGTATTCGCACCTGCAGCAGGCTGGCAGGCAGCTGGGATCGGAGCGCCACCCATGCCGTGACCAGTGACGCATGTCGTCGGGTCTGCGCCAGGTTGGCCGCAAGGTACGCCCGCATATCCAGCCACAAATGGATTGGCCGCGTCGCCCGGGAAGACCGAGATGTAGTAACGCTTGCTGGGATCGAGGTGTACCGAACTTGGCCAAGCTGGCGCAAATCCGTTTCCTGTGGTATCAGGCCGGCAGACGCCATCGCCAACGTCGCAAACCGCGAGGATGTGTGTTCCGAAGGTTGGCGAGGATGGATTGTTATCGTATACGGTCTGGCCGCCTTCGCAGGACAGCTGTCCAGTGCAGCCTTGCGCCACATATGGCATGTTGCTGGTAGCGAAGTTCACGCCGAAAATCGGAGGAACTCCACTCGTGGCCGTTTGGGACGGGCATCCTGCTGGTGTAATCCCGGTTGTGCCGATGTTCGTCGTGCAATTGGGGTTGACATAGAAGGTGCGGTCTTCCTCAATCAGCCACCGATAGTCCGTGATCTGCGTTTTCTTGTCGTAGCCATCCAGGACCGTGACCGAAAGACCGCTCGGCACCGGGAAGTTTATGGTCACGGTCGCGCCAGGGGCTGGACTGAGTGCTCCCTGACTGTTTTTGGCTTGGTAGTTGAAGGTGCAGTTTGGTACTGGTGACGCTGGTGCTGTTGGTGGCACCGGTGCTGAGAGGGTCGCCGTAAATCCGCCCTCCGCATCCAAAAGAACCGTTCCGCCGCCGGCGGTACCCGTGCAAGACATGGGTAGGGGAGTTGCAACTGGTGTTGGGTTCACAGAAAGCGGAAATCCTGCCGTGTCCGTGTCAGGCGGATTGCCTGACAAATCGTACTGAGTCGACAGAACGCCGGGACTCTTGAGGGCAAAAACCGCGGACGTGTTTGCTGTGTAGGTTCGGGCGTAGGCGTTGAGGGTTCCAACAGTCCCCTCTTTGCCCAACGTAACCGTAGCACTAGAGCCGGAGCATGTCAGCGCCGGTGCGGTCCCGGTAACCGGGACATTCGCGCAGTACACGAAGGTATCCGACGAAAAACCGGCGTTCGGTGTGTAAATAAATGTGCCGTTCGCATTCAAGGTGACGATGCCGCTGGTCGGCGCCGTCAAGAGAGTCACGCCATAGACGTTGGTGTCGTTGGCGATCACACCCTTGCCTGGATCCGACACGACGAGCGGGGTGCAAGGAGCCGTCGTGCAGGGCACAACGGCGTTGTATGTGTCCGGTCTCGCTACGGCGGCAGCGAGTACGGGGGCAACGGGGAGCGAAGCCCCAGCAGCGCCACCATTAATGCTGATGTAAGCCAGCATTCCACCGTCGCGCGCCGTAGCGCTGGCCGAGAGGCTTAATTCGCGGTCATATATGGGAAGAGCCGCGGAGCCGGCAGCTGGCGCGTTGATCATTAGATCGTAAACCTTCCCCGGGACCATAAGAACTTCGTTCTGCACCCTGGGAGTACCGGGCAGTGGGGTTCCATCTTCCGCAACGATCTGGAAGCCTTGAAGTGCGGTAGGCAATGTCGCTTCGCTAAGTGCTGACAGGTACGCCGCTGGAGGCGTCGTCTGCGATCCGACGATCGAAGGCACGTGCATCCGCAAACCAGCGTTCACGACGCGTAGCAAGACCTGTCCTGTTCCGGCGGCCACACCCGTATTCGGGGTAACCGAGAAGTTGGATAGCGTGGGGTTCGTCTTGTTGAACGCGACTCCGTTGAACATGTAATACAGCGGCGTGTAGTTGACGGCCGGCGGATAGCAAGTATTGTAGGCCGCGCCGGAGCTCGGATTGCCGCAACCGCCCGGCTGGCCGGACCACACCGTGGTCTCATTGAAACCCGCGGTGTTGACGGCCGTGTTGACTGTTGCGTTTTGGACCGGGTCAATTTCGCTCAAAACCAGAGGCACTTCCGCATCGTAGTTCACAGGCACGGGTGCAGCCGCAGTGCTGGTGCCATTGACCGGATAAGCGATGCCCGTCACCGCTCCGGGTGCGGTGGTGACCACCAAGATTCCATACAGACCCATCGGGCCCTGAATGGACGGGTGTGTGCCGGATTCAATCAGGTACGTGCCAGGCCGAAGGTTGCTCCACGTAAGCGGACAAGGATTCGTTGCGCATTGTCCGGCAGCGGGCGTTACGCCAACTTCGGTGGCGAACGACTGCACGCGCGGTCCTTGCGGCGGTGGCGCGAAGCCAGGCGCGCCTCCAACCGTGGCCCAGGTTACCGTGTCGGTGACCAGGCCATCGTGGCTCGGGCTCAGCGTGGTGGTCCTCTGCGTCACATCTCCTAGACCACCACCAACCTGCCCCACGATCGTAAGGGACGTGGGAACAGTATTCGCAGTCGTGGCCCCTGTCGGCAAGAACGAGAGGTTGTTGGTGAGACTGATCGTCAGGCTTGTTCCCGCAGCGTTATAGGGAACTGTGATCACGACGGGCGACCACGTAGCCGGGGTCGTCAAGGTTGCGTTCGACGCCGGATTCAACGCGGCGCAGGTCGCCCCCACCGGCAGAACCGTGGTGCTGCAGAAGTAGCCCCACATCGGCACCGTCGCGCCAGTGGGCAGGTTCACCGTCGTAGGCGCAGCGGTCAGACTAATGCTACTGTTGCTCTGGCCGAAGGCTGCCACCGCTCCGAAGAGCAGAAGGCCGACTACTTTTACCGCGGCTTTCAGGGTCGCTTTGAAACCATGAGTTCTCATCGTATTCCTCGTCGTCATTGGATTCGTCAATTACAGCGATTCGTCGATCACAAATTCCCGGGAATCGACCAACATCATCATCAGCATTCCGCCGGGGAAAACGTTGTTGGTGGTAATCTCGCGCTCGTTGTGGGAGTGCCACATGAACGCAAAGCCGCGCTCGTTAGGTGGATTGGCCTGGGTGTTGGAAGGCTGCAAAGGAGTGCAACCCGGCGTCGGGTTCGTGCCCGCCGGGGCCGTCACGATGGTCGTGCCGGTCACGCAGCCCGCGGAGCCGCCATACCCATTCGTGGAGCGGAGAGTCGAGGCGGAACGAATCGTGGCGTCCGGACCCAGATAGGGTGTACCGCCATACCACGGCCCATTCGTGAAGATATTGGGATCGGGCAAAGTCGCAGGGCCGCCCGATGCCACATCGCCAAACGGAGCAACTTCCAATGGCTTGTTGTGGTCCTGGCACCACTCGTAGTAATTGATTGCCGTTGGAGCGCCTGTGTTGTATCCATTCGCATCCGGCGTGCAGGGCAGTTTTGCCAGAGGGTCGCTCGATGTGGGATTATGGCCGTACGGGTCCCAGTTCAAACCTCGGCCTGACCAGTAGAAAATTCCATCGAAAGCCTGACCAGGAGTCGTGTCCGTGTTGAACATCAACAGGCCAGCGAGATTGGCAGCTGGATTGGTTGCGCTGAGAACCAAGTTCCCGTCGCGCGCCAGGATGCGCACGTGGTTGCCGTGTTCGTGGAACGGATGCTGCCACCGGCCTTGGCCAATCGTGCGGATCAGGACCTGCTCACCCGGATGCATGTGAGGATTGCCGTTATAGGGCTGGTGCGGATAAATGGGATCATAGTTAGGGTCCATGAGGTCAGGCATCGAGCGGCCGTTAATCAGGAAGTAGCCGGGGTGGTAGGGCTCGGTTGGGACATCGAGACTGCATCCTGGAGTCGCTGCTCCAGTCGCGCTTGCGCACGCAGCGATCCTCGCCAGATCTGAAACCTCCGCCAATGCCTGGCGGTGAATATTGACGTCCATTTCCGACCACTGAAACAAGTATTCCCGGTCGTAGCATGTCTTCGGATGGTCGTAGGCAGCTGCGGCGAGGCGGAAGTCTGATTCGCCCCAATGAGCTTCCGCTAAGAGGTTTTGGGCAGCTAGGGTTCCAGCGCCTGTGCACGCGGCGGGAACGTTCTTCGGGAGAACAATGAGTGCGCCATAGAGGCCCATCTCAACCTGCAAGTCGCCTTGGGTTCCGCTGTAATAGGCGTGAGTACCGGGCGTTGAAGCAACGAACGTGTAAGTCACCATCTGACCTGGGGCCGCCTCTTGCGTCAGCAGGCCGGCCACACCGTTCGTGAAGGCCTGCATCTGAAAATCGGGGAAAAGAATCGAAGTATTGCCGGCCGCCGTGGGGAGACCATTCGTCAGGTTCACCGTGATCGTCTGTCCTTCGGTGACGACCAAAGTTGGCCCGGGTACTTGCATCGTGGGGCAAGTCGCGGTGGTTATGGCTGCGGGAACAAATGTGTTTCCCGTTGTATTTAGACAGCCGTAACCCCAGGCGTAAACCGTTTCTCCGTCCGGCTGGTTCAGGAAAGCGGTCTGCGCCACCAGATTGAAGGTGGTGCCGCTGATTCCAGGAGTCGCAGCCTGAGCCGCAACCGCGAGGAACAGCGCCATCATCGGCGCTAGAAGCAATCGTGCTATCGAGATTGATTTTGTCATTTTCGTCGTCCTCATCGTTGCACTCCTAGTTGCAAGCCTGCGTGATCGGAGTAACGCTATTGCAAATATGAACCTCGGTCATAAGGCCACCGAAATTCTCTTGATCGTTAGACAAGTGGTCGAGTTGGGGGGTATAGAGGTAGAAGACCATGCCGGGCTTATAAAGCGCTGCCGCGCAGCCGGCGGATCCGCAACCTGCGTCGCTGGCATCCAGGATCACATCCAGCGACTCGCCACCGCCCAGCGTGATCGAGTGGGTGTAAAACTCGAGGTTGTTCCCCCCCTGATCGCGCAGCAGTTTGGCGTTGAACCCTACCTCCTTCATCGGAATTCCCAAGCTGGCTAATGTTGCGTATTCGTCGACCGCCAGGTCGGCGATCCGCAGAAGGGCCTTGCCTCCCACCGGAATGTTGACGATCGAGGGCAGCGGCTGCGAGTAGTGCACGCGGCCGTCGGACGATTGCGTCGCCATGGGACCCGGCGCGACTGTGTCGGGGTAGCTCCGGCCGTTCAGCAGGAAAAACTTGCTCTTCATGTCCGCAAAGGCTTCCGGGTTGAAGGTCATGCCCACGAAGTGGAAGTTGGGGTCGAATTCGTGAATCTGGATCGCATATTCGGTGTCATAGGCGGTTGAGGCGTCGCCGTCGTTGTAAGTGTACTTTTGCGGCTGACCCAGCAAGTCCTTGCCCTGCGTGGGGCCCAAGGTGGGACTTCCTCCCGCCGGCATGGTCGCGCTGCACAGGATGTCAGCGCCGGGATTGCAAACCGTCCGCAAATCCGCAGCAACTGCCCCAGCAGGTAGGGCGAGCCCGTTTTGATATTGGAGGTAGAGATAGAGGTTTCCGCCCTGTGGGACACGATTCTGGCGCGGGCGAATATACAGTTGCCCGACCATGCCCATCTGCAAGTGTTCGGGCGGCGTGATGTGGCAGTGCCAGAAGTAAGTGCCGGCATCGGGTGAAAGATAGTAATAGGTGAAGCTGCCGCCGATGTTGATGGCGACCGAGGCGTCGGGCACACCGTCATAGACCGACGAAGCGTTGGGATATCCATGGAAGTGGATGGTGTGCTGTTCGAACAGGTCCGGCCGCATGATCATGCCGACGTTCGTGAGTGTGAGGAACATTTCGTCGTCCTCATCGAACGCCACGAGCGGCGCGGGGATGTTCCCATTCATCACGCCGACATCCATAATCTGGCGAGGGTCCACATGTCCGTCGATGCCGCTGGCAGGGAGATTGGGGCACGGGGGAGCCTCCGGAGCCAACGGAGGCATAAGAGCTGCATTTGCGGTATTGAAGGCAGTCGCGGCGGCGTTCCCGGCAATACAATCAGCGTCGGGAGTTATTCCCACAGCGCCGTTCCAACTAAATGGCGCCCCGACACCACCAGCCCCCTGAACGTAGCTGTAAACTGGGCTGGCGGGGATTGTATTGTCCACGCCGTCGCTTGCCCCATCGGTTGTAGCAGGATCGCCGGGAAGCAGTGTGCCCGCGTAAGGCACATTGTAGACATCCGGGAATTCAGTGCCAGGCAAGCCAGCCGCGATGTCCGCGAGCCCTGACAACGGGCCGAAGGAAAACATAAAGGTCTGGACTCCGTTGGCCATCGTCGAGTAACCGTCGCCACCGGAGACCTGCTGGCATTTGACCGCCCCGTTCGCACTTGAACCGCTGGGCGACACGTATCCTTGGGCGTTCGTCGTGTACTGCGTCGGCCCGTTGTACGCGGGTTCGCCCATCGATGAAGTAACCGCCGTCGGGTGGGTGATCGTCGTGGGCGGACATTGAACCCGGAATGACTGCGCGCTGGCGGTCAGCGGCGCAAGACACAGAAGCGTTGGCAATAGGATTCTGTAGATTGTTCTCATGACTCGACGGCCTCCTTCTAGGCCTGCGGGTGCCGGCGTTTCACCTTTTGCGGCTTAACGAACTCGTCGAGCCTGAGTGAAACGCTTTGGTCGCACAATTTTTACTTCGTGAAAGGTACGTTCCATGTGCCTCGCACGTCCCTGCAAATTCGCAAATACGACGAAAAAGCTCCCAATAAAAATTATCGGTCAGTAATAAACCGTCATCTCATTCAACAAAGACTTAACAGATGAGGAACACTGTGAATTTCGATCGTTTCTTTTCGAAGCTTCACAATGCCCTGCCTTTTCCACGTCGCGAGCAAGCGGCAGACCGAGGATGAGTTCATCGCCGTCATCTGCCCCAAGGCCTCTTGCGAGACATTGATTTCGACATGGCCTCCAACCCTCTGGCCGACGTGATCGAGCAAGTGAACCAAACCATTTGCAAGCCGCGGCGATGCCGTCTTCGTCGCCACGACCAAGAAACGGCGATGCAGTTCATCCAGGCGGCGCTCGAGAATGTGATCCGCGTTCTTTTGAAGTTCAGGGAAGCGCTCCAGTGCCGCGTTGAAGCTCGTGGAATCCCATGCGAGTGCCTTGCAACGCTGAAGCGCTTGCGCGGTGGATGAGTGCGCGCCGCCGGGCACCAAAGTAAGCTCAGAAATTATTTCGCCGGGAACAATCAATCGAAGAATGACTTCTTTGCCGCTTTCACTGAACTGCGACACCTTTACGCGGCCGTCGGTCAGCAAGAGCACTTGGTCTTTCGGATCGCCCGCGAAAAACGCCACGTCGCCGGACGCGAATTCTCTTGGCCGGGCGCTGGCGAGCACTTGTTCAGTGACTGAGCTCGGGACACCGGCGAACAGCTCAGAATTGCCTATCGAACTTCCCGGCTTATAATTTCCTCTGTTCACCACACCTCTCCTCGAACCTCCGAGTGGGTCCCCACTCAATTGCTATTGAGCTCTCAGCGCAGCAAGAATGAATCGTGAAGCTTTGGAATTTCTCATCACTGGCGCAAGAATAGCGGCACCGGCGCATTTCATTATTGTTTTGGAGCAACATAATTAGCTTGTTTTCAACAGTTTACGAGGATTTCACAAGCGGCAAGCAAGGGGCCGAGAATTTACACTTAGCTCAGAGAGTTTACATTGTTATAAGAAACGCGCAGGGTTGTTAAGTGTTATTACGTGCGCATGGGCGATGGAAATTACTGACGTGCCGGTGAGTAAGAGATTAAAAGGCGGGATTTGCGCGGCCTACTTTTGACTTGATCCGACGAATTTGTAGCCGACTCCCGGAGTCGTAAGAATAAGCTCGGGCCGTCCGGGATTTTCCTCCAACTTTTGGCGGAGGCTGGCAACGTGCGTATCGACTGTCCGAGTGAACGCGCTGGCATCGTAGCCCCACAGCGACCGCAACAATTCGGTCCGAGGCACAGTGCTGCCGGAGCGTTCCATCAGGTAGCAAAGAAGCTGGAACTCGCGACCTGTAAGATAAATCTGTTTTCCGTCGCGAGTCACTTCTGCTCGCCGGACGTCCACGCGAAGCGGACCGAATTGGTGAATCCCTTGTCCCGTGCGGATCGGCAGGCGTCTTAAGAGAGCCTGGATGCGAGCAATCAGTTCTACAGCCTCGAACGGTTTCGTCATGTAGTCGTCGGCGCCGAGGTTGAGTCCTACCACCTTGTCGACGGTTTGATCGCGGACGGTCAGCATCAAAATGGGAGTCGCCAGCCCTTGTTGTCGAACGCCACGGCAGACGTCGAGTCCGCTGCGATATGGCAGCATGACATCGAGAACAATCAAGTCGAAGGGCAGCTCGGTTGCCTTTCGCAATGCTTCGTCGCCATCCACCGCAGTATCGACGACGTAACCTTCAGCGCGAAGGCGCACTTCAAGCGCGGTCCTGAGTGCCTGCTCGTCTTCCACTACCAACAGGTTTTCATTCATTTTTGCACGCCCAACTTTACTTCCGGCACGAACGATGCCTCCTCAGCGCCGGACCTCAACGTGACCGGCAAATGGAGCGTGAAAGTGCTGCCCTTGCCGACTTCGCTCGTTACTGAGAGCCTTCCGCCCATCGCTTCGGCAATACGCTTTGCTACGGCTAGTCCTAAGCCAGTTCCGTGAATCTGAGCATCGACAACTTTCGGACTACGATAAAACGGCTCGAAAATATGCGCCAGTTCCGAACTGCTGATCCCAGACCCGTGGTCCTGCACGCTGATGCAGACTTCTTTCTGGTGGTACTTTCCCTCATGAACCAAGGCTGAAATGCCAATCCATCGACTTGTGCCGCTGTACTTCACCGCATTCGAAACTAAGTTTTGCAAACAATGAGAAAGCGCGGGCAGATCACCCATGACAGACGGCAGGCCCGCCTCTACCTGCTCCTCAATATGGAAGCCGGTTCCCTCAACCAGGACGGCAACGTTGTTGCGAACTGTGTGAAGTATCCCCAAAACTTGAAGCGGACGCAAGATGTAGCGAGCCGTGCCGTTCTGCGTGGTGGCAAATAGCAGAATTTGCTTCACCAGATCTGTAAGCTGGCGAGCTTGGCTAGTGATGATTGATCCATGCGCCATCAAATCGGATTCTGTCCGTAGAAGGCCGTCCGTAACATTCTGACCGGTACAGTAAATGGCAGCGAGCGGCGTGAGCAGCTCATGCGAAACCGACGCGACAAAATCCAACTGCAGTTGCGCCAACTTTTGCGCACGCCGGCTGGTGAAGAGAATCAAAGTCATGCCAATCGTCAACAGCAGCAGAACGACGCCGCCCGTCAAGAGGTCTCTGCGCCAGATGCTCGCCGCGATCGCTTGAAGCGGCCCCGTGCGGTGTTCGAGGAGCAGCATCCACGGCTCGTCATTAGCTGCGTGTTTGATTACCGGAAACCAAACCGGCGCTGAGAAATTACGCCACTCTAAGGATTCCACGTTCGCAGTTGTTGGCCAGAAGCGGTCCTGGGCGCTGTCAGGCGGGGGGCCGAAAATATTCATTCTGGAGTCGACGGTCTGGTGATTGCTGCTCGGGAACGAAGCATCGGAAGAGTAAATCAGCTGGGGCGGTACTCGCCCTTCATCTACGACCGCGAGTTTGTATTCGAGCCCTTCGGGTCCACCGAAGTACCGCGTCGTAAGGTTGGGGAGGATTTTCCTCTGGATGTAATCGAGATTGAGCACGACCACCATCCAGTCCACCGCGGCGTGCTCGACGGGAGTCAGGGAGTTGAACGGATTCGCGTGGTGGACGACGGGGTGAACCAGAGCTGGGATGTCATCATCAAGCTGCCAGCCCGCAAGCGCATTGCTGCGCAGCCCCCGGTTGCTCCCCGGCTGATTTCCTTTCTCCGATGAAGTTTGAAACTCCCACGCGCGCATCGCCATCCCAAGGCTTGCTGAATTTGCCTGCAGCCGTGCCAATAAAGCTCCCAGCCCCGGCGGCGTGCTGACCGCATCTAGGGTCTTGGATTTCGGATTGAGGCGCAGCAGTTCCGGGTTGCCGGGAGCGCTGGTCTGCCAGTCATAAATCTCTTGAACCAGTTCTGGATTTGCGTAGGCGCCTTCGGCAACTTCACTGCGTCCCCCATTCCGATTCCATTCATCATACCGCTGTAGATAGTCATTCCATGCGTCGTGTGCCCCGGAATCAGGACCGACCTGCATCGCGACGCAGATCGCTGACAACTCGCCGTAGAAATCAAGATGCCACCCCACCATCAGCGGCTGCAGAGTGCTCCCGATGCGTGCTTCTGCGGCGACGCTCAACTCCTTGGTCCATCGGTATTGCAAAACCGCGACCATTATCAAGAGCGAAGCCACACCCGGCAGCACGGCTATCCAGAAGACGGGGAATTTTCTGATTCCTCGATCACCGAAACCCTTAGTCCTGAAGGTTGATGAACGTTGCATAGATTTGCCCTAGGCGGCCCGCCGCTGGAAGCACCGTCACCAGACTAGAATGCGTTGCGGTACGCATTAGTGTCATTGCCGCCGAACAACTTTGGTCGAGCCTTGAAAAACGCAGCCTGCCTAATCATAAAACCAAAGCGTCCGACGGAGAACGACCGATCAATCGGGTTTAGCTGATCCGTCACTCCGCGCTCAGGTTGAGGGCTGTCGACAATTTAGCCCGATGTCCAGCCGCACGATCTGCAGTCGCCCGAGGCGAGAATGAGATCCTAACAGTTCCAGACGCTAGGAATCCTTGGTGAAATCGTGAGGTTATGTCCGCGAAATCCGGTTATTGGAATGCATGGTCTGCCGCAGAGTCGCGGGCGAGAAATGGGCAATGGTGTTGGTCCGCAAATGTATCCGGGGTTTTTCAGAGTCATTGCCCCACGTCACAATAGAATTCGCTCGTTCGAGCCCTATGGCCCGGAAGGCCTCGAACACACCTCTACCGATATTAGGCTCGGTGAGCGTGGAACAGACCGTTGCCCTAGTGTTGCTTACAAGCTTTTGGAGCGGCTGAAACGGTAGCAACTGGTATTGATTGTCAACGGGTCAGGACTGCTGGGAATATTTATTTCTCTGTTTTCGCTCCCAGGGAATACGCCGTTCTGGTGGTGGGTTGGCGCTTCGGTGGTCGCAGTTGCGATAATGAATTTCATCGTACTGTTGAGGTTTCGCAGGGTGGAACGGGATGCAGAACCGACCAATTCAAGAGCAGTGCTTTCATTATTGCCTGCGGATTTGATCTGGTTTCTTTTAGAAATTCTACCGAGAATTCTCCGCCGCTAGGACAGTGCTCGTTGCCACATCCTGAGCACCTCTTCTCGGAATGTATGGTCCGCCGCAGAGTTGCAAGCGAAAAACGAAGAATGGCAGTTGGTCTGCGCCAATGTATTCGGCCTTTGGTGGAGTCAGTGACTCCGGGCCATGATGGATATCCGCTCGCCCTCGTCCCTATAATGTGGACGGCCTGGTAAAGACCTCTTCCGAGATCAGGTTTCGAGAGCGTGGGAGAGACCCATTGCCATCTCTATTTTCCGCCAGCAGACCTGGCAGGAGCTTTTTCCCTAAACAGGGATTTTAAGTTGTCACCGCAAGAACCGGAGCGCGATAGCGTTCGTTCTTGCATAAGACTGCCCAAGCCATGCGAACCAATTTATTCGCCAAGGCCACGATGACCACATTCTGGTGTGTGCGCCCCAGAAGTTGCGCTGACCATTGGCTCAGACCGGGAGCTTGCTTGTGTCGCTGTTGCACCACGCTGCGTGCCCCCTGTACGAAGAGGGTTCGTAAGTACGCATTGCCCGGTTTACTGATGCCTAGCAACTTTTGCTTGCCGCCCGTGGAGTGCTCTCGGGGAACCATTCCGATCCAGGCGGCCAAGCCCCGCCCTTTCCGAAAAGCAGTTCCGTTGCCGATCGCGGCGATCAGGGCGGTCGCGGTCACGGGGCCGACTCCTGGAATGGTAGTGAGCCGTTGGCAGGCCTCGTCTTCTCTGGCCCTCTGCTGGATCACCGTATCCATCTGATCGAAGAGCATTTTAACCACTTCGAGGTTCCACTCAGCCTCTCCAGGTTCCACGTCGACGATGCTGGGGGTGCTCGTACTTTTGATCGGGTGCGCAGCGAAGTTGCCGATGTTTCTTACAGCGTGCAGACCTTCGGCAATGTGTGCCGGGATGGTGCCTGGCGCAATGACTTCATCAATCTGGTCATTGAGGTCCTTCTTTTTTGCTCCGAGTTTGTCCTTGAGAATAGCCTGGAGGCAACGTCTGCTGAGTGCGGCGCTGGCCTTCGCGCTGTCGGCGAGAACCGTGCAGACTTCGAAGAAGTCGTATGTTCTGATAAAACTTGGGCAAAACTTGGGCAAAGAATGACCCTGTGGGATTCTAGGCTGGTCGCACGCGAGGGGCAGCGGTCATCGCCTCGCTTCGCTGAGAGCGTAAGCTGCCGCATCTAGCGCGCGTTCGATCTGCGGCGGACCGACATCAAGATGAGTCACGGCGCGCACGGTCCTCGGTCCCATCGCGCCCATCCGAACGCCGCGCGCAAGAAGTGTCGCCAGCACCCGCGTTGCGTCCACGGCGCCGTTCAGCTCGAAGATCACGATATTGGTTTCGACGGACGCGGGATCGAGCACCACACCGGGCAGTCTGCTGAGACCGTCGGCGAGCCGCCGCGCATTGACATGGTCTTCGGTGAGCCGGCTGACGTGGTGGCACAGCGCAAATATTCCACCGGCGGCGATGATCCCCGCTTGACGCATCGCCCCGCCCATCTGCTGCTTGAGGCGCCACGCCTGCGCGATGAACTCACGGGACCCGGCAAGTGCTGCGCCGACCGGGGCGCCGAGCCCTTTGGTGAAGTCGATCCACGCCGAGTCAAAAGCCTTCGCGTACTCGCGGGCGGGGACGCCGCTCGCTACCACGGCGTTCATGAGACGCGCGCCGTCGAGGTGTGTGCGCATACCCCGTTGCCGCGCAACGTCCGTGACCGCGGCGATCCGCGCGAGCGGCCAGATGGAGCCGCCGCCCAGATTGCTGGTCTGCTCCACCCAGAGAAGGCGGCTCCTCGGCATATAGCGGCTGTCTGGGCGGATCGCTGCCGCCACCGCCTCCTCGTCGTACTGCCCGCGGGCGCCGTCAAGCGCGTTCACGTTTACGCCCGCGAGCGCCGCGGGGCCACCGGCCTCGAAGTGGATGGGATGCGCGGTGCGATGAGCGATCATCTCGTCGCCCGGTCGGCAGTGCACGCGCAGCGCAATCTCATTGCACATCGTGCCGGACGGAAGGAACAGCGCGGCTTCCTTGCCGAGCAGCTCGGCGACCATTTCCTGCAGCGTGTTGACGGTCGGATCCTCGAATGTTTGCTCGTCGCCGACCTCCGCTTCACACATGAACTGGCGCATCGCCCTCGTGGGGCGCGTGACGGTATCGCTCAGGAGATCAACTTCGATCGCCGGCATGGGGTCTCCTATCGGATCTCAGCGAGTCGAGTATAGTGCAAATCCGCTCAATCACTCGTTACCGTCCGAGGGCCGACAGCACGCCTCGCTTAACAGGGTCAAGGGCTCGGCTTCGTCTGCTTGTGCGCTTCGAGCCTCGCGCATCGAATTGCAACTCAATTGAATCTCATTGAAGCTAGATGTAGGTGTGTACCCGTTTTCTTAGGAGAACCCGGTGACGGATCTTAACCCTCAAGCCAAGCAAATGGCCGACGAGTCCATGGTGCGAAACCTGGACGCGCAAGCGCGAGCCATTTGGCCGCAGGAAGTCCAGTTCATTCGCCGGTATGCACTCCCGCCCGAGCCCCGTATACTCGACGCGGGCTGCGGCACCGGCGAAGGCGCCTCGCGGCTCGCCGAATTATTTCCTGAAGCGAATGTGCTCGGAGTCGACATCGTTGATAAGAGTTTGGACCTCGCGGGTTCACGCTATGGGAATTTCGGGCCGCGGCTGCGGTTCGAGCATCAGAGCATCTACGAGCTCCAGGCCGCCGATCGAAGCTTCGATCTCACCGTGTGCCGCCACGTCCTTCACTCGATCCCTCACGCCGAACGCGTGATCGCCGAGCTTGCGCGCGTGACGCGCCGCGGCGGTTACCTGCACATGATTCCCGAGGATTACGGTATGCTTCACTTTCAGCGTGCGCCGCTTGACCCGCGCGAATTTTGGCACGTGGTGTCGGCGAGCTTCGGATCGGCGACAGGGACCGACCTGTTCATCGGGCGGCACGCGTATGGAATTCTTGCCGCGATGAATCTGGAGCAGATCAGCGTGGATTATGTCGTCGTGGATACGATCCGCGTGCCGCGTGAAACGTTCGCAGCCATCATCGAAGCGTGGCGCGATGGTTACGCCGAGTCGATTGGCGAACTGACGCCGCTCACGCGCGAGTCCGCGGTTGCATATTTCAGTCAGATGATCGCGAATATCCGCGATCCATTTGGGTACGCAGTGTGGATGGTGCCGGTAGTGAGCGCGCGAGTCGGTCGAGCCTAGCCTAGGCCAGAGTCTCGCCCGCCGGGCAAGGCGATCAGGTTCACTTGTTGTGCGGACTCTGAACTGGAACTAGCACCCGAAGCTAGTTTTGATCTAGCAGGATTCCGATGGAGCGCATGATTTCGGGCGACTGCCAGTCCTGCGGACCGACGATTTTGCGCGCCAGGCGACCTTCTCGGTCAATCAAGTACGTCTCGGGGTACATCGAAGTGCCGTAATCGGTGGCCGTTTTTTTCGAGGGGTCGCGATAAGTGGGAAAGACCACGTGATTGTCGGCGAGAAATTTCTGGTACGCGTCGCCGTCTTCATCGACGCTGACGCCAAGCACGACGCCGCCTTTCCCTGCGATCGCCTGCTGCAGAGTATTCAGCGAAGGAGTTTCTTCGAGGCAAGGCGGGCACCAGGAAGCCCAAAAATTGAGGACGACGACCTTGCCCCTCAAATCCGACAGATGCGAAGCGCCTCGGATTTGCATGTCGAAATCTTTGGCTCTTCGGCCTGCCAGGCTCGGCTCGCCTTGGCGGTAGCTTGGCGCCGCGAAGGCGTAGAGCACCGCCGCGACGAAGATCAGCGCGATGGGGCCTAGAATCTTATGTTTCAAGGTTTTTTCTCCAGCCTTTATATAATACTCGCTCGGCGCTGCCTTGCGCGAGCCGATTTGCCGCCGATGTTTAGGCGGGCTGTAAGTAAAGCCCGCACCCGATTAAGCCGGGCTGCAAACCCGCCAAGCCGGGGACCGCGCGCGACCATGTCGGGTTCCCAGTCAGGGGCGGGCCATAGCGCAGCGGCGAAGGCGCGCGCAGCTCGAAACCGTCCGTCATGAGTTCCAACCCTGCTGTGTCTGCGATCATCCCTGCGCGCAACGAAGAAGCCACGATTGTTGCCGCGGTCAAATCCCTGGTAGACCAGCCGGAGGTCAAAGAAATCATTGTCATCAATGACCAGTCGAGTGACGGAACCGCCGCGCAACTTGGGCAGCTTGCTTCGCATCACGCGCAGGTGCGCGTTCTTGAAACAAGGGAATTGCCGCACGGATGGGTGGGGAAGAACTACGCCGTGTCTATCGGCGCAGCACAAGCCACAGGAGAGTGGCTGCTGTTCACTGACGCGGATGGGGTGCACCAGCCCGGCTCAACGGCACACGCCCTCGCCGACGCGGCCAGCACCGGTGCAGGGCTTGTGTCATACTCCCCCGAACAGGAAACGCGCTCTTTCTGGGAGAAGGCCCTAATCCCGTTCATTTACACACGGCTTGGCCGTCGATATTCGTATGCTGCAGTGAATCACCCTGATTCGCCAATTGCCGCCGCCAACGGTCAATACCTGATGATTCGCCGCGCGGACTACGCACGGATCGGCGGACATGGCGCAGTCGCCGGAGAAGTGCTCGAAGATGTGGCCCTCGCGCGCCTGGCCAAGCAAGCGGGCTTGCGCATCCACTTTGGTCCGGGAGCAGGAATCATACGCGTGCGAATGTACCGCTCGTTCCGCGCGATGTGGGAGGGGTGGACAAAAAATCTTTGCCCGCTACTGGGTGGTACTTCGCGAGATGTTGGACGAGAACTCCTGAGAGTGGTGCCCTGGATTCCGCTGCTGCTACTGCTGCTGACGCCGTTGCATCTAATCCTTGGTGCCCTAGGAGCAGCATTACTGGCAGGCCGTCATGCGGCGTATGCGGCGGACCTCAGACGAAATCATTTTCCGACCACGCTTGCCGTATACTACTTGCCCGCTGTGGGGCTTTACGCTATGGCGCTGCTGGCCTCGGAGTGGCGCTATGCGCGAGGGAGCGTTGCATGGAAAGGGCGAGAATACCGGGTGGGGGACCGCGAATCGTGAATTGAAATCTGAATTTGAGATTTGAAATCCCCAGAGCTCGGCCGTACTGGGCTATGATTGCCTTGAGTTTATGGTCTATCTGACGCGCAAAATTGAGTTTTCGGCATCGCATCTGTACCACAACCCGGCGTTTTCCGCCGAGGAGAACCGGCGCGTCTTCGGAAAATGCAACAACCCACATGGCCACGGCCACAACTACGTGTTGGAGGTGACCGTCGCGGGCGAACCGGACCCGGCAACCGGCATGGTGTTGGACCTGAAGGAGTTGAAAGACATTTTGCAGACAGAAGTTACGGACCGGATGGATCATCGCTTCCTCAATTACGAAGTACCCGAACTGGCGGGCAAGATTCCTACCTGCGAGAACATCGCAACGGTGATATGGCGTCTGCTGCAGCCTAGGATTACACGAGGGAACCTTCACCGCGTGCGCCTTTACGAGACGCCCGATCTATTTGTCGACTGTTACGGTGAAAGGAACGGCGTGGGAGGCGCACGATGAAGCTTCACCTCGCTCGGCGATACCGATTTTCAGCGTCACATCGCCTGCATAATGCGCAGTTCGACGAGGAAGAAAATTGGCGCGTGTACGGCAAGTGCAACAATCCCTACGGTCACGGCCACAACTACGTAGTCGAAGTGGCCGTCTCAGGGCAGGTGGACCCCACAACCGGAATGATCGCAAATCTCAAGGCTCTCGATGCCTTTGTGGAGCGCGAAGTAATTGACCCGTTCGACCACACATACTTAAACGAAGAGGTACCAGCGTTCCGCGACGCCATTCCAACGACCGAAAATTTGTGTATCGAGATTTTCAACCGCCTGCGCCGTTTTTCGGAGGCGAAACTTGAGCGGGTGCTTGTCGAGGAAACGGGAAAGAACAGTTTTGAATATGCGGGAGAAGCCGCCGGAGCGAACACATGAGTGACGATAGAAAACGAGTTGAGGAATTGACACTGACCGAACCGGTCGGCGCAGAAAAGGCGGAATCTGTCTCAAGCCTAATGCGGCAAATCTTGCGTCTGATCGGGGAGAATCCGGATCGCGACGGCCTGCGGCACACGCCCGAGAGATTTGAGAAGGCGCTACGCTTTCTGACGAGCGGATACCACCAGGATCCCGAAAAGCTGCTGAACGGCGCAATGTTCAGCGTGTGCTATGACCAGATGGTTCTGGTCAAGGACATCGAATTCTACAGTCTCTGCGAGCATCATGTGCTGCCGTTTTTTGGGAAATGCCACGTTGCGTACATACCTGACAAGAAAGTGGTTGGACTGTCAAAGATCCCGCGGCTCGTGAACATGTTTGCGCGCCGGTTGCAGATTCAGGAGCGGCTGACCAATCAAATCGCCAATGCCATCCAGCAGAAGATCGCGCCGCTCGGCGTCGGCGTCGTGATCGAGGCGCGTCATCTTTGCATGGTCATGCGCGGAGTCGAAAAGGAAAGCTCGCACGCTGTGACGAGCGCGATGCTGGGTTCGTTCAAGGAAAACCCCAAGACCCGCGAGGAATTTCTGTCTTTAATTCGGGCAAAATAGTCTGCCGGTTGCGCGATATTCGTGGAATTTACGTCGCCTGTCGTCTCGCATCGTTGGTGTTCTCTGTGTGCTCTGTGGCTTCTGTGTTGAGCTTTTCGGTCCGTTTAAACCCTCAAAAAAACCTAACACGGAGCTTACAAAGAGCCCACAAAGAGGACAGAGGACGGAGAATATCGCAGCGCGGCCGCACTGTCGTTCGAAACGCCTTCCAGAAGAATAATTTTGCTTGTCCCGGCAGGCGTGTGATAGGCTCCTAGAGTCGAAGAGAAGACGAAACGAACGCGCAATCACTTGGGTTGGGCGGAGAGGACGACTTGAGAGAAGCCAAGTCAATGTTGATTGAGCAGTATCGGATGCATGTGAAAGACACGGGCTCGCCGGAAGTGCAAATCGCGCTGTTGAGCGAGCGAATCAACTACCTGACGACGCACCTGAAGTCACACCTTAAGGACCACGCATCGCGGCGCGGATTGATCATGATGGTCAACAAGCGCCGCCGTCTTTTGGACTACCTCAACCGTCGTGACCCGGATCGGTATCGCGAGATTGTCGAACGCCTTAGCTTGCGCAAGTAGCAGTTTCCAAAGCGGCGCGCCGTCGCGCGAAGGACCTCTCCCGATCTACGCGGAGTTCTGCAGAATTCCAGCGGTCCGTGGCAGGAGTGCGCGGCCGCTTTTTTTGTAGGCGCAATCCGACGAAAGCCTCGCTCTCGTTTCTCTCCTCCCGACAATACGGGACGTGACTCCCGCACTTGAAGTAAATGCTGCGCGCCGCACCCGAGTGGACGGGACGCGCGACTATCGAAAGGACCTTATCAATATGCCGCAAGCAGCTCCAGCACCTCACCTCGTGAGCGTTGAGGTCGGAGGACGCACACTGACACTGGAAACCGGAAAAATTGCAAAGCAAGCCAATGGCGCCGTCGTGGCGCGCTATGGCGACACGGTGGTGCTCGTCACCGCCTGCATGGACAGCAAGCCGAATGAACGTGATTTCCTTCCCCTGACTGTGGATTACCGTGAGTACACCTACTCCGCGGGGAAAATTCCAGGTGGATTTTTCAAGCGCGAAGGCCGTCCTTCCGAGCGCGAAATTCTCACGTCACGCATGATCGACCGCCCGCTGCGTCCGCTCTTCCCCGAGGCATGGCGAAATGAAACGCAGATCGTCGGCATGGTGCTTTCCGCCGACAGCGAAAACGATCCGGACATGATTGCGATCACAGCGGCTTCCGCCGCAGCGTACATTTCCGATCTGCCATTCACTGATCCGGTCGCAGCCGTGCGCGTTGGTCTTCTCGAAGGAAAATTCCTCGCGAACCCGACCACCGCCGAACAGAAGACGAGCCTCCTGAATATCGTGGTCGTCGCCACGGAGAAGGCCATCGTGATGGTGGAGGCCGGAGCATCCGAGGTCAGTGAGGACACGGTCGCGGACGCGCTGCAATTCGCGCACGACCAGATCAAGCTCATTATCAGCGCGATTCAAGAACTGCACGATAAGATCAAGCCTGCGAAAGTGACCGTCGCGCCGCTGGCGTTTGACGAAGCTTTGGCTAAGGAAATCGAACAGAAGTACGGCACAAAGCTGCACGACGCGCTGGACACGGCCAAGCATCCGAAAAAGGAAAGCTATCACCTGATCGACGAATTGAAGAAGGAAGTGATCGAATCGGTCCCCGAGGAAAACGAAGAGCGGCGCGCGCTCGCCGAGCGGGCCTTCGAGCGCCTCCGCGAGCGCTATTTCCGCGACGACATTCTCCTGCGCCACCGGCGCCCAGATGCCCGCGCATTCGATGAGATTCGTTCCATCACTTGCGAAGTAGGAGTTTTGCCGCGGGCGCACGGCTCGGCGCTCTTCACGCGCGGCGAGACGCAGGCGCTTGCGACGACCACTCTAGGCACAAAAGAGGACAAGCAGCGGCTCGATTTGCTCTTCGAGGACGAAGCGTTCAAGCGCTTCATGCTGCACTACAATTTCCCGCCGTTTTCCGTTGGCGAGGTGAAATTCCTGCGTGGGCCGGGGCGCCGAGAAATCGGCCACGGAGCGCTTGCCGAACGCGCGCTCATGAACCTCCTCCCGCCGGAGACCGATTTCCCATACGCCATGCGCCTCGTTTCCGACATCATGGAATCGAACGGATCTTCCTCAATGGCCACGGTTTGCGGCGGTTCACTCTCGCTCATGGATGCGGGCGTGCCGATCACATCGGCGTGCGCGGGTATCGCGATGGGACTTGTGGTCGAGGGCGACAAACACGCCGTCCTGACTGACATCGCCGGCGCCGAAGACCACTATGGCGACATGGATTTCAAGGTCGCCGGCACGCGATCTGGGATCACCGCGCTGCAAATGGATATCAAAGTGGGCGGTATCAGCGTGGCCCTGATGCGTCAGGCGCTCGAGCAGGCACGCCGCGCTCGATTGCAAATCCTCGACATCATGGATCAAACCATTTCGGCGGCGCGTCCGAAGATGTCCGTTTTCGCTCCTCGCCTGTATCAATTACAGATTGCTACGGATAAGATACGCGACCTGATCGGGCCGGGCGGCAAGAAGATTCGTTCGATCATCGAGGCGACGGGAGTGAAAATCGACGTTATGGACGATGGCAAGGTGCACGTCTTCGCGAACAGCGGCAACGCCGCCGACCAGGCACTGCAAATGATCCGCGAAGTGACGGCATCGGCCGAAATTGGCAAGACCTACCTCGGCAAGGTTGTGCGGCTGGCCGACTTCGGCGCATTCGTCGAGCTGTTTCCAGGCACGGACGGCTTGCTGCATATCAGCGAAATTGCCGAGCAGCGGCTCCGCGACGTGCGCGACGCGCTGAAGCTGGGCGACCAGGTGCTTGTGAAGGTGCTTGCAATCGAGGGCAACAAGATTCGCCTGTCGCGCAAAGCTGTGCTGCGAGAGCAGCGCGAAAAGCAACAGAAGGAAGCGGCAGGAACGTAAAGCAGTTTTGGTGGCACAGGCTTTCAGCCTGTGGATTTTCGTCCTCGCAAGACCTAACGGCCGCAGACTGAAGTCTGCGCCACTGGGAGTCGTGCTTACATCACCCGACGCGGCGGATGCTCGCGCCAACGGCGGAAAGCTTTTCTTCGATTCGCTCGTAACCGCGGTCAATGTGGTAGACGCGGTCAACGATAGTTTCCCCACGCGCAACCAGCGCCGCCAGGACGAGCGAGGCGCTCGCGCGCAAGTCCGAAGCAATCACTCCCGTGCCAGAAAGCGATGTGGGTCCGTGCACCACGGCGCGGCGTCCCTCAATGGAAATATTCGCGCCCATCCGGATCATCTCGCTCGCATGAAGGAATCGGTTCTCAAAAATTGTCTCCGTAATTGCTGACGTTCCTTGCGCCTGTGTCACCAGCGCCGTGAACTGCGCCTGCATGTCTGTCGCGAAGCCAGGATATTCCTCCGTACACACGTCGGCGGCGACTAGCTTTCTCGCGCCGCGCACGACGAGGGTTCTAGGGCCGGTTTTCTTGATATTGACGCCCGTTTCGCTCAATTTGGCGATAATCGAAGTGAGGTGCTCCGGCACGCAGTCCGTGAGCTCCAGCTCACCGTTCGTGATGGCTCCGGCCACGAGAAACGTACCGGCTTCGATGCGATCCGGGATAGTGACATGCCTTGCGCCGTGAAGTTGTTCCACGCCACGCACGCGAATAGTCGATGTGCCTGCGCCTTCGATTTTCGCGCCCATTTTGATCAGCAGATCGGCGAGGTCGCCGATCTCGGGTTCGCGTGCCGCATTTTCGATCACCGTTTCGCCTTTGGCGAGTGACGCCGCCATCAGGACGTTTTCCGTTCCCGTGACGGTGATCTTCTCGAAAAAAACGCGGCCACCCGGCAAACGGCCTCCTTTTGGGGCGCGCGCTTCGACGTAGCCGTGCGACATGCCGATTTCGGCGCCCATCTGTTCGAGCGCTTTTAGGTGCAGGTCCACGGGGCGCGCTCCAATTGCGCACCCGCCGGGAAGTGAAACCCGGGCGTGCCCGGTGCGCGCGACGAGAGGCCCAAGCGTCAGGATCGACGCCCGCATGGTTTTGACCAGCTCGTAGGGCGCTTCGGCGCCATTGATTTGCTCCGCCTCGATGGCCATAGCCGTGGGCGGAATTTCAGGGGTTTCGACGACGGCGCCGAGGTGCGCCAGAAGCTTGCTCATCGTGACGATGTCGCGGACACGGGGAATGTTTTCGAGTTCAACCCGCTCCCGGGTCAGCAATGCCGCGGCCATGCCCGGGAGGGCCGCATTTTTCGCCCCGCCGATGCGGACCGATCCTTCGAGCGGCCTTCCGCCTTCGATCAGAAGCTTATCCATGTGGCGTGCGCCGGTTCCTTGCGCTTGCTTGGATACTCTGAATAGCGTGGTAGACATGTCCGTGGGTATCGCGCAACATGCGCATTGCCCGCCGCGCGCTTGCTCCTGTCTTTAACATTATGAGGGCAACGGGCAGGTTGTGTCCGGATTGACGCACGGCGCGTGCCGCATCAACCACACCCGCTCCCGACGCCTCCATCAGGATCCGCAACCCTCGCGCTTGCAACTTGCGATTCGTCAGGTCTACGCCGATCATCCAGTTGTCGTAAACGCGGCCAAGGCGAATCATCGTTGCTGTAGAGAGCATGTTTAGGACCATCTTCTGCGCTGTACCGGCCTTCATCCGGGTCGAGCCGGTGATGGCTTCTGGGCCGGTCGGAGTGACGACGGCTATTTTCGAGATTTGGGTAATCGGAGTTCCCGGGTTGCAAGTAATGCCGATCGTTACCGCCCCTTTTCTCTTCGCGTACTCGAGCGCTCCGAGCACGTAGGGCGTCGCGCCGCTGGCGGTGATTCCCGCGACTACATCTCCCGTGCCGAACCCGCGCGCGGCCAAGTCGCGGGCGCCCTGGGCACGATTGTCCTCAGCGCCTTCAACAGCATGCGTGAGAGCGCGGCGGCCTCCCGCGATCACTGCCTGGACGGCGCCCGGCGGTGTGCCAAACGTTGGCGGGAGTTCGGCGGCGTCGAGCGCCGCGAGACGGCCACTCGTTCCCGCTCCGATGTAGAAGAGATGCCTGCCGCGCTGGAGCGCTGCGGCAATCGCGTCCACTGCTCGCGCGATCGAGGGGAGAGCGCCGGCGACGACTGCGGCTACGGATGCATCCTCGCGATGAATCGTTCGCAGAATTCCGATCGTGGATTTGCGGTCAATCCCTTGTGTACGCGGATTCCGCCGCTCTGTTGCTTTCGGCTGCTTCATGTCCGAGGTGGCGCAGGCTTCAGCCTGAGGAGGTTAGTACTTGCCCGTACGAAGCCCAACAACTATCTCGAAACCTTTCCCAACCCTGTCGGCGCCCGCGCCACGAAAATTTCCTTAATTCTGGCGGGCTGCAAGCGGTGCCCGCAACCGTCCCGCGGACAATCTTCGCACACGCGAACGATTCTGTTGCGGCGAATCGCTTTAAATCACCTAGCTGGTAAGGGGAATCAGCGGCTGGAGACATTATTTTGCTGCAAGCCCAGCGACTCGATCACTGCGTCGTGGACGGCGGGCCGCACGGCCGCAATCTTGTCATTGTCGCGAGTGGGATAGACCCGATTGGTCAGCAGGATGATAAAAAGCTGGCGGTCTGGGTCGACCCAAATGGAAGTGCCGGTGTACCCGAGATGGCCGTAACTGCGCGGCGAAAAATAGCGGCCGCTCGAAGAATTGGGCGTCGGGACCATCCATCCGAGAGTGCGCGTGCCGCCCGCGAGAGCCTGCGCGACGGTGAACTGCGAAATCGTCGCGCGGTTGAGCAACCGGTGGTGCTCGTAAATTCCACCGTTCAGTAGCATCTGGCAGAAGGCCGCTAGGTCAGACGCCGTAGTGAACATTCCCGCGTGCCCGGCGACGCCGCCCATCGCGAACGCGTTTTCGTCGTGCACCTCGCCTCGAATCAAGCGCTTCCGGAACGTGGCGTCGTTTTCGGTAGGTGCGATGCGGCTCGCAAGGTTTTTCGGCGGATTGAACGTCGTGCTGGTCATTCCAAGTGGCGCGAAGATTTGCTCGCGGGCCAGTTGATCCACGCTCTTACCCGTGACGCGTTTGAGGATTTCTCCGAGCAGAATGAAACCGAGGTCGGAGTAAACGGTTTTACTTCCAGGCGCGTACTCGAGCGGCTCGCGGCAAATCGCAGCGATGAACTCCCGGTCGGAATGGAGCGAGAGGAAATAGTCCTTGTGTGCGGGGAGGCCGGAAGAATGCGTGAGCAAATGCTGGATCGTGACGCCCTTGCGCCATTCGGGGTTGGCGCCATCGTTCCATTCGGGCACGAAGCGGGATACTGGCGAATCAAGCGCAATGTGACCGGCCTCCACCTGCATGGCGACGAGCGTAGACGTTACAACAGGCTTCGTGAGCGAAGCCGCGTCGTAAATCGTGTCTACATTGACGGCTGGTGAGCTTGCATCGTACGTCTGCCGGCCGAACTCGCGGAGAACCAGTTCCCCGCGGTAGCCGACCGCTAGTACGCCGCCCGGAAACGCATGATCGCCGACCGCACGCTTCAACACATCGTAGGCGCGACTTAGCCGTTCCTCTGCCTGCGGCGTGGCCTCGCGCAGTGTCATGAGATTCGTGGGAAGACTGAGGCCCGCGCCAAGCGCAGCAACTCCTGGCACGCTGACCGGCACACGGCCCCCGACGGCCGTCTGGCCAAAGAGAGCGCGGCCCATCGCCCATTGCGCAACGTCGACCGTGCTGAACGCAGCAATCCAGGTTTTAGCGGAAGGAAAGCGCTGCGCAAGATACGGACTGCCAAAGCAGGCCACGACCACAGGCTTGCCTGCCGCAAGCAAACGGTCGACAACTGCGGCTTCGTCGTCTGGCAGCCCGACGCTCCCTTTGCGATCGGCCACCCGAACAAAAACCGCGGCAATCGCTACGTCATACGTGTCAGGCGAAGGGAGTTTCACCATGTCGGCTCGGACGAAGCGGGTGTCCATCCGAACCGTCGCCAGCGACTCGACACGCCAGCGAATTTCATTTTCCAGATTTCCGGCCGGGTAGGGATCGCTGTCGCCAGAGACAGCGACGAGCAAGACGCGTTGCGGCTTCGTTGAGTCGAGGGGGAGAATGTGCTGGTCGTCGCGAAGGAGCGTGATGCCACGGTCGGCGATGTCGAGCGCCGCGCGGTCGAATTCAGGCCGGTCAAACTTGCTGGCCAGCGCGTCAAGGTCGACGAGCTTCGACTTGTAAAGAGCTAGCTTGGCCTTGGCGCGCAGGACGCGTGAGACCGCCTCGTCGAGCCGCGACATTGGAATGCGCCCGGACGCCACGGCGTCGTGCACCGCGCTGAGGGCAGCGTCCAGCACGGGTGGCACCAGTAAAACGTCGGAGCCGGCAAGGATGGAGCGCACCGCGACTTCGCCGGGCGGGTAGCGAACCGTAACGCCGCCCATGTCTAGCGCATCCGTGACAACAAGGCCGTCGAAGCCCATCTGACGTCGCAGCAAGTCGGTTGTAATCTTGGGAGACATCGTCGCGGGCATATCGGTATCGGGCTCGAGTGCGGGAACGGCGAGGTGGCCGGTCATGATCGTACTTACGCCAGCAGCGATAGCGGCGCGAAACGGCGCGAGTTCGACGTGGTCAAGGTGCGCGCGGTCACTCGTCACGGTGGGAAGATCGAGGTGCGAATCCGTGCTTGTATCGCCGTGGCCTGGGAAGTGTTTTGCCGTTGCCAGGCCGCCATTTTCTTCTACGCCGCGGACGAATGCGGCGACGAATTCGGAAACGCGCGCCGGATCTTCGCCAAACGCGCGCGTGTTAATGATCGGGTTTTGCGGGTTACTGTTGACGTCGGCATCAGGCGCAAAAATCCACGGCACGCCGGCCGCTCGGGCCTCGATCGCTGTGATTTTGCCCATCGTGTAGGCGTCTTCCGGCCGGCCGGTCGCGGCCACCGCCATTGCATGAGGAAATGAAGACCCCTCCTCGACACGCATAGAAGTGCCGCGCTCGAAGTCGGCGGCCATAAGCAAGGGAACTTTCGCATGGCGTTGCAGCGTGTTGACCAGGACGGCCGTCGGATACACCTGGCTCCGGTCGGGGATTCCTAGGGGCGAGCCTTGCGTTTGGATCGCGAACGAGCCAATGTGCTTTTCCTCGACATCGCGGATGAGGTCCTTGTAGTCTTGGCTCTCGGTGGAATGGAAGGAGCCGTAAGCCCAGACGGCAAAAAGCTGCCCGATCTTTTCGTCGAGCGACAGTTTCTTCAGGGTTTGCGCGACCCATCGCTCGCCATCGGGCGAAAGTTTTGCGGGCTTTGTCGCGGCCGGCGCGCGCGGGGATTTTTGTGTGCGGCTCGTAGTGGCCATGAAGAGCAGCGCAAGCAGCAAGGACCAGTGGCTTAGGTTTCGCATCGCTCGGATTCCATTCTGGTCGCCGGCATGCCGCGGTCATTTATAGCATCCCCCCAAAGGGCGTGACAAATGCGTTTGGAACCACGGATGCACACAGATAAACACGGATGACAAACAGACGCCAAAAGAATGGTTTCCCGCATTGGAATTTTTGCTTGCGATGAACGCGGCTGCGACATTTCTGCACAGGCTTTGTAAACCCACGTCACAAATTTCATTTCTATTATTTTTGCTTTTATCCGTGTTCATCCGCGTTCATCCGTGGTTGCAAACGGCCACCGCCGAGAGTGGGCAGACGCTCACCGGGTTAGACGTCCTCGAGGCGCAGAAGTTTGCTCCGCTTGTGGGAAAACGGATCGGCCTTATTACCAACCAGACGGGAATCGACCGCAATCGCCACAGCACGATTGACCTGCTGGCGCACGCGCCGGACGTGAAACTCGTAGTCCTGTTCAGCCCTGAACACGGGATTCGCGGCACTCTCGACGAACGTGTTGCTTCAACGAGGGACGAGAGGACGGGGCTGCCTGTCTACAGCCTTTACGGCGAAACGCTGCGGCCGATGGACGAGATGATGGCTGGCCTCGACGCGCTGGTCTTTGATATCCAGGATGCCGGCGTTCGCTTTTTCACTTACATCACGACCATGGGCTACGCAATGGAGGCGGCAGCGGCGCATCACATCGCGTTTTACGTATTGGATCGTCCTGACCCGCTCGGAGGCGAACGTGTCGAAGGCCCGATGCTGGATCGCGACCGTACGAATTTCGTTGGCTATTTTCCGATGCCCGTGCGCATGGGGATGACACTTGGCGAGATGGCACAGATGTTTAACAGCGAAAAGAAGATTGACTGTGACCTCCACGTCATTCCCGTGCAAAATTGGCGGCGTGCGTCTTGGTTTGACGAAACAGGCCTGCCGTGGGTGAATCCGTCTCCCAATCTGCGATCATTTCGGGCGGAGATACTGTATCCAGCTTTGGAAATCTTGCAGGCAGGCGGAGTGTCTGTAGGGCGGGGCACTGACCGTCCTTTTGAACTCTTGGGAGCGCCTTGGATTCGCATCAAGGAGTTTCTGAGTGAGCTGAATCGCCTGGCAATTCCAGGAGTGCGATTTGAGGCGGACGCCTTTACCCCTGATTCCGGCATGTACAAGGGTCAGCGATGTGAGGGCGTTAGAGTTGTCCTGACAAACCGCAATACGCTCGAGCCTATGCGCATGGGCATCCAGGTCGCATCGGCGCTCGGGAAGCTTTATCCCGGCAAGCTTGACCCGTCAAAAATGATTGAGCTCGTGGGAAATGCGGCGACGATCAAACAACTCCAGGAAGGCCAAGCCCCAGCGGCGATTGCCGCGAGTTGGGACAAGGATCTTGAAGAATTTCGCAAAATACGGGCCAAGTACCTCGTGTATCCATGAAAGTGCGAATCGTGAGAACCCAAGAAGGCAAAAAGTGAACGGAGGACGAAGACAAACGAGGTCGCGCTGGCGCCAGATTTTGGTGGTAAATTGCTAGCATGAAAATTTGTTCGTTGCTGCCTTCCGCGACGGAGATTCTCTTTGCCCTAGGCCTGGGCGACCAGGTGGCTGGTGTTAGCCACGAATGCGATTTTCCCGCCGAAGCGCGGTCGAAACCAGTTCTAATCCAGTCGCGCATCACCCACACCGGAAGCGCAGCGGACATCGACCGGCAGGTGCGCGAATTCCTCGACCGCGGCGAGAGCCTCTACAGCGTTGATTTTGAAATGCTGCGCGCGATTGAACCGGACCTCATCGTCACGCAGGACCTTTGCCACGTCTGCGCCGCAACGCCCGATGACCTAGGCGCGGCTCTGGCGCGCCTGAAGCGCCAGCCAAAAGTGGTGACGCTCAACCCGTACTCGCTGGCCGATGTTTGTGCCGACATTCGCGCGGTGGGTGAAGCGACGAATCGCCGCCGTGAGGCCCGGACTGTAGTTTCTCGTTTCGAAGCGGACATAGCCCGAATCGAAAAATCGGCTCGCGGGACGGAACACCCGCGCGTCGTTTGCTTGGAATGGCTCGACCCACCCTACGTCGCCGGGCACTGGGTGCCGGAAATGGTGGACCGTGCGGGTGGGATCGACGTTCTAGGGCACGAAGGCAAGCCGTCGTTCCGCGTGGATTGGGCGACGATTTTCGAGGCGCGGCCGGAGGTGATTTTCATTATGCCTTGCGGCTATAGCCTCACAGCGGCGAAGGCGGAGTTTCAAAATCTCTCGCTCCCCTGTGCGTGGGATGACTTGCCGGCGGTCAAAAATGGCCGCTTGTTTGTGGTTGAGGCGTCAGGCTATTTTTCGCGGCCGGGACCCCGCCTTGCCGCCGGAATGGCTGTTCTTGCCGATGCGATTCACAACCCAAAGGGAACGCAAACGCAACTGCGCAAGGCTCAGTCGCTATTCTCGCGCGTCGCCGTTGCCAGATAGAGAACCAGGCCTACGAAGTCTCGGGACGTTCCCCCCGCCAGTGCCGGTAGAAAATCAGCCCGGAAACCATAAGTGCGAGACCAATTGACGAACGCACGGGCCTAGCCATCCATAACGTGATCGTCAGCGCGACTGCGCCCGCCACGAATAATACCGGCACCCACGGATATCCCCAGCATCGATACGGCCGCGGCAGGTCCGGGTGGCTACGCCGCATGCGTATCATCGCGGCGGCTGCCAGTCCGTAGAAAATCCAATTCGCAAATAAAAACAGGGATGTTAGGTCTTCGAACGTTCCCGACATCGCGAATAGGCTGGCCAGCGTAAATTCGAACAGGAGTGCGCCGCCAGGTGTTCGAAATTGTGGATGAATCCGACCAGTCCCGCGGAAAAATAGGCCATCCCGCGCCATAGCATATGGCACACGGGCGCCTGTGAGGGTCGAGCCATTGAGTGTACCAATTGCGGAGATAACCATTGCCAGCGTGACCCAGACGGCCACGTTGCGTCCGGAGACTTGAGCGACTAAATCAGAACCAATGTGCTCGGATTTCGCTATAGCTGCGAAGGGAAGCGCCCAATGCGCCGCCAGAGTGAACGCCAGGAACAATCCGATACATAAGATCACGCCGAGAATTAGTGCGCGCGGCATATTCCGCTGCGGGTCTTCGATCTCAGATCCGACAAGGTTGAGGTCTGCCCACCCGTCGTAAGCCCAGAGCGACGCTGCCAATGCACCGAAAAAACCGATCAGTGTGGTGAATGTATACGTGGAAGGAAAAAATGGATGAAGTCCGACGCTGCCAGGCCGCGCCAGCGTAAATCCTAAGACCGCGATCGCGGCGACAGAGGAAACCTTGATCACGGTCAAAATGACTTGCAGCCGTCCACCTTGGCGCACGCCCAGAAAATTGATGAAGGCGAGCGCGGCGAGTGCCACAACGGCAAGCGGCTGAGCCCATGTAAAGGCAAAAACGTAGGGCGCACCCAAGAGCGGTAGTGAGATCCGTGTCGCGAAGATCGGCGTGGCGATCGCAGGCAGGAGAAATCCGCAAAATCGCGCGAGCCCCGCGGCGATGGAAGATTGCGATGCAGGCCTTCCGACGATCGAGTGCATCCAGCCAAACAGGAATCCCCAAACGGGGCCAAACCCTTCGCGCAGATAGGCGTAATCGCCGCCCGCCTCGGGAAGCGCAGCGCCTAATTCGGCGTAGGCGAACGCTCCGAAGAGCGACAGCACTCCGCCCACGACCCATGCCGCGAGCACGATGAGCAACGAGCCGCCGTCCGCGGCCATCTCGGCCGGCTTCAAGAAAATTCCGGTCCCAACCATCGTACCGACGACGATCGCGGCCGAGGACCATTTGCCGAGCCCGCGAACAAGGTCGAGATTCCTGCCGTTGTTCATCCGGGTTCCCTCGCCGTGGCAGATTGCCGCGTCGCGAGGCTCACGACGGCTCCCGTCGCATACGTGATTCCCGCGCTGAGGGGGACGTACCAGGGCCACAGGAGCAACTTGCGGAACTGGACGTACAGAATTACCGCGAGTCCCACAAACATCCCGGTAATGACACCGGTCGCGGTCGCTCGCGAAAAGAGAAAGTTCAGCAAGAAAAGTCCCAGCAGACTTCCGAGCGTGATCGCGGCAATATTCAAACCTGCGTTGAGCATTGGCCCCCACTGGACTGTGCCCAGGGCCGCGAGCACCATCCCCCACACCAGCGTCATCCATCGCGAGCGTCGCAGAAACGCCGCGGGATCTTCGCCCATTGCCCTCGGGCCGCGCAGTTGCTGAAAATCCACCACGCTTGACGCCGCCAGGGAATTGAGCGAACCGCTCGCATTGGACATGGCGACCGCGAGTATCGCCGCAAGAATTGCTCCGCGCGCACCACTGGGCATCGCAGTGACGATAAATTCAGGGAAGACGGAATCGTAGCTGTGTCCAGGAATCAAGGCCGGCGCACCCCTCCACGCGTAGAGCATGACGCCGAGGACCAGAAACAGCGTGAATTGGAAGAGAATGATCACACCGCTTGCGAGTAGCGCTAGTTTGCTTTCGCGTTCCGATTTAGCGGCGAGGAGCCGCTGCACTATCGTCTGGTCCGTCCCGTGGCTCGCCATGGTGAAGAACGTACCCCCAATCACGCCGGACCAGAATGTGTAGAGCTTCGCCGGGTCCGCAAAGCTAAGCGAGAAATCGAAAACGCGAAATTTGTGTGCGGGGCTGGCGGCTGCCAGGATAGCTTCCCATCCTCCGGGAATCCGACGCAGCAGCAGAAAGAACGCGGCCAGCGAGCCACAGAAATAGAGAAGGAATTGTACGACGTCGGTCCAGATCACGGCCTTCATGCCGCCCTCGAACGTATAGACCAACACAAGAGCCATGATCAGCAGGATCGAGGCGCGCTGCTGGGTCCCCAACGCTACCGTAACGACGAGAGCGATCGCCGCGATGCGCACGCCCTCAGCTAAAACACGTGTGAAGAGAAATGTCGATGCGGCAACCGCCTTTACCCTTGCGCCAAAGCGCCTTTCCATCAGTTGATAGGCTGTATAAAATTCTCCACGGAAATAGTGAGGCAGAAACACCAGGACGATCACGACGCGCCCCACAAGGTATCCGAGTACGAGTTGCAAGAACGTAAGATCCCCAGCGAAGGCGAGTGCCGGCGTGCCGACAATCGTGAGCGTTGATGTCTCTGTAGCGACGATCGAGAGCGCTAATGCCCACCATGGCGCCGTGCGTCCGCCCAAAAAATAATCTCGGACGGTCCTTTGCCCGCGCCGGAACGCGATGCCGAAAAGAGTGATGCCGACCAGATAGGTGACAATGATCGCTAGGTCAAGAGCGGTGAGGCGCATGTTGGCGGCGTGGGGAATATGTGTGCGGGCTGCGCTTGCAGCCCGCGAGAATACGGGTGCGGGCTCTACTTGGAGCCCGCGAAAATATAAGTGCGCGTGTGACTAAGGTCAAGCGTGGCTGCAGTTCGTGGCTGCAAAGAATCACGATGGGGGAGTTATGACGTATTCCCTGGGGTTTGATGGCGGCGGAACAAAGACTGAATGTGTCGTCTTGAACGCAGATGGTGTCGCCGTCGGCGAAGGCGGCGGCGGACCGGCCAATCCCTTGCGGTCAGGGTACGAGACGGCATTTGCCTCGCTACGCGAAGCTGGCTGCAGCCGCCCTTGCCGCAGCGAATGCCCGCCCCGGCGATATTGTCAGCGTCTGCGCAGGCTTAGCCGGAGCGGGCCGACGCAGCGTCGTGCGTCGAGTGATGGCGTTTCTGTCACGCGAATTTCCGGGCGCTGTAACGCAAGTTAGTACCGACTACAAAATCGCTCTCGAGGCGGCCGTAAGCTCAGGACCAGGAGTTGTGCTGATCGCCGGAACAGGATCCGCCGCCTATGATCGCAACGCGACTACCCGCTTCGCCGGCGCAAGCCAAGACTCATGAAGCCTGAAGATTCCTCCGACGCAGCGGCGGCCTCAGAAGTGGCCCTCGAAGCCCTCCCCACTCTCCTCGCCTCGAGCACAGAAGATGTGCTTCGGTCATTGATCGACAATCCGGCTTTCGACGAGACCCACGTTTGTCTGCTGCTCCAGCGGAAAGATCTCTCGGGCGCGCTGCTCGAGGAAATCAGCAAACGCAAGACTTGGCGCGGCGCTTACCGCGTGAGGCTGGGTCTCGCGGCTCATCCGCACACTCCGCGGCTCATTGCGATGCGCATGCTGCGCGACTTGCACTTGATGGATCTGGTTCGGATCGCTTTGCTGCCGACTTCTTCTATGGAACTCCGGCGCCTCGCGGACGAACGCGTCCTGGCGCGACTGCCTCAATTGCCCTTGGGCCACAAATTGATGCTTGCGCGGCGCGGATCAGCGCGTGTTGCCGCAGGGCTCATTGCGGAAGGAACGACACAAGCGGCGCTCGTCGCCCTCGACAATGTTTTCCTCACGGAGTCGCAGCTTCTAAAGGCGCTAGCTGGGCAAGCTCTTCCCTCCCGCATTGTGGGCTCCGTCGCGAAACACGACAAGTGGTCGAAGCTGATCAACGTCCGCGTGGCACTACTGCGGCATCCCCGCGTGCCATCGGAACGGGTTCCAGCATTAGTACGAGGCCTGCCGCGGCGTGAAATCGTCGATTTGCTGCGCCTCACGCGCGTTGTCGGCTACGTGCGCGCCCAGCTTCGCGAGGAACTTGCGACCAAGGGAAAAGTGTGAGGCGCTCCACGCACTTACACTGCGTTTCATCCGAAACTTGACACCCTGCCATCCGACAAATAGCATCCCGCGCTGGGGGAAATCGATGACCACCCAGCCTTTGGAGGAAGTGGTTGCCAAGATCGACCGCCGCCGCTGGCAGCGCAAAAAATTCCGTGCGAATATGGAAATAGAGTGGGGCTCCACCCTCCTCGCGGGAATCGTTCGAGACATTGGCCCGCAAGGGCTTTTTGTTGAGATGACGCAGCCGCTGTGGGTTGGGGCTACATTTCGCGCTCGCCTGCGTTTGGATTCCGACCTGTGGCTCAATTGCACGGCGGTCCGGGTCGAGCCAGGGAGCGGAATTGCGGTCCTCTTTGTGGTTGCAGACGAGACTGGAAAGGCGCAGCTCGAAATGCTCTTGGCGAATTTGCCCCCCGTATGACACGGTGCCTCGATTGCGGCGCTGATCGCACCGCCGATCAGTGTTCTGCGTGCGGACTTACCTCGGCAGCAGCTGAGCTGGTACTGCGGCGGCGGCTGGTCAGGCGAACAGCCTTTTTTCTAGTGGGCATCATCCTCTTTGTGCTGGCGAGTCAGGAATTTCCCGCCCTTGAACTCGATGCCATCATGATCTTTGGCGGCGCAGTCTTTTTTCTTTCTCTCGCGCTCGGCTACTGGGTGGACTACCGCGCCCGAAAGCACCAGGAAGTCGAGGCCATGAAGCGCGTCTACTTCGGCATGATTCCCGTGCCGTTGATTTTGGCGGGCTTGCTGTTTTTCAACGGGAAGGTCGATACCTCTGTTCCTGTTCGAGTTCCCGCAACGGTCGTAGGAAAAGTTGCGATTGGTGCGTTTCCTCGCAGCCGGCGCCTGGTGGTGACCTCCTGGCGCATGGGCCGGCGCTTTGAACGCATCTCCGTGGATCAGAATGACTACGATCGTTTCCACAAGGGAGACGACGTCATCATTCAAGCGAAGAAGGGAGCCTTGGGCATTCCCTGGATCTACGGAGTCTATCGCCAGTAGAAATGTTGTCCCTGCCTGAATTCGCGCGCGTGTCAAGGTTCTACGTAGCGCCGGAATAGGTCTTCCTGCGGAGAAATTCTCCCGCACCCGGGCGACCCTTAAAAGTTCCATTGTCGACGATGACGCGCCCGCGCGAGAGCACAGTTTTCGGCATACCCTTGACTCGAATGCCTTCGAACATCGAGTAGTCGACGCGCATGTGGTGCGTTTTCGCGCTGATCACGTGCTCTGCGTTGGGATCGAATATCACGAGGTCTGCGTCTGAACCTACCGCGATTGTGCCCTTGCGAGGATACAGTCCGAAGAGTTTTGCCGGCGTGGTCGAGACAAGCTGCACGAACCGGTTTGCCGAAAACTTCCCGCCGTGCACGCCACCGGAATAAACCAGGCTCAGGCGATGCTCAATCCCGGGTCCACCATTCGGAATTTTCGTGAAATCATTTTTGCCCAACTCCTTCTGTTCCTTGAAGCAGAACGGGCAATGGTCGGTCGATACAACCTGTAGCGTGTCCCGCGCTAACCCTTGCCAGAGTTTCTCCTGATGCCATTTTTCGCGTAGCGGCGGCGTAAAAACATACTTGGCGCCTTCGAAGTCTGGGACATCCATATTTTCGAGCGAGAGATGCAGATACTGCGGGCAGGTTTCCGCGTAGACAGGAACGCCGCGATCGCGAGCCTCGCGCACTTTCTCGAGCGCGTCATTGCAGGAAAGGTGCACGATGTAGACGGGCGCGCCTGCCATTTCCGCGAGAGCGATCGCACGCGAGGTGGCTTCGCCTTCGGCTGTCGTAGGCCGGGTTAGCGCATGGTATTTCGGCGCGGTCTTGCCTTCTGCCAGCGCGCGCTGCACCAACACGTCAATTGCGCCCCCGTTTTCCGCGTGCATGCAGATCATCCCGCCGTGTTTCGCGGCTTGCAGCATCGCCCGGAAAATCGTAGCGTCGTCCAGCATGAACACGCCCGGATACGCCATGAAGAGTTTGAACGTGGAAACGCCTTCTCTAACGAGTGCGCCCATTTCTTCAAGCTGCGAGCTGCCGAGGTCGGTGATGACGCAATGAAACGCGTAGTCCGCCACAGCCTTGCCTTCGGCCTTCTTCATCCAAGTGTCGAAGGCGTGGCGCAGCGATTGGCCCTTGTACTGAATCGCGAAGTCGATGAGCGTTGTCGTGCCGCCGAAAGCCGCGGCGCGCGTGCCGGTCTCGAAATCATCGGCGCTAGTGGTCCCGCCAAATGGCATATCCAGGTGCGTGTGCACGTCGATTCCGCCCGGGATAACAAGACAATTCTTGGCACTGAGGACTTTGCCGGAATTGTCGACTCCCAAATCTTTGCCGATCGCGGTGATCTGTCCGTTGGCAATCCCAACGTCGCCCGCGTAAGTATCGGTAGCGGTGACGATCGTCCCCTCGCGAATGATCGTATCGAATCCCATCACATACCCCCCTCACGCTATCGCTTGAGCGAGGCTGAATCTTAGGCTATGCGGGAAAAGTGGGCAAGCGACGGCGGAAGGCCTTGGTCAAACGAACTGAGATGAGGCCTTGACGCACACGAGCAAATTCGGGGAACGTGGCCCTTGTCGTGCAATGCTAGAATGGCGCTGGAAGTTCGTCCCCGAGCGCCCGGTGGGATTTCCGACCACCGGGTTGTCTGTTTTCAGGGCGAAGGACTCTGGAACTGAGGCTAGCCCGTGGCCCTTCGTGAAACCGCGCCAAAATTATCTGCGGAGCAGTACGAGCAGAATTTTGCGGACATCACGCCGCCCATGAACCCGCGGCAGGCGGCCATCGAGGCTGCGCGATGCCTCTACTGTTTTGACGCTCCCTGCACGCAGGCTTGCCCGACGCGTATCGATGTTCCCGGATTCATCAAGCGCATCATGACGGGAAATGTGCGCGGCGCCGCGCGCGTTATCCTCGACGCGAATATTCTGGGCGAAAGCTGCGGAAGAGTGTGTCCCACCGACGTGCTGTGCGAGGGCGCTTGCGTCATGCACGAAAAGGGCGAACGGCCGATCGAGATTGGCCGCTTGCAACGGTTTGCCGTGGACCACGTGCTTGATCGCAAGATTCGCCTCATAGAAAAAGGAAAGCCGAATGGGCGCAGCGTCGCCTGCATCGGCTCCGGTCCCGCATCCTTGGCCTGCGCGGCGGAGCTGGCGCGAAGGGGCTTCCGTGTTACCGTCTTCGATCGGGGAGAGGTTGCCGGCGGCTTGAACACCTACGGCATTGCAGCCTATAAGACGCGGGCGTCCGATTCCATGCGCGAAGTAGAGCTGGTCAGCTCCTTGGGCGTTGAGTTTCGCCAGAAAACTGAAGTTGAACGCGACATTACCTTCGCGCAGCTCGAAAAGGGCTTCGACGCCATCTTCATCGGCGTAGGTCTTGGGGAGACATGGGCCATGGACATCCCCGGCGAGAACCTGGAGGGCGTTAGCGGCGCCCTCGAATGGATCAAACAGACAAAGCTGCTGCCGTTTTCGCAGGTCGTTGTAGGGCGCCGGGTCGCTTGCATCGGCGCGGGAAATACCGCTATTGACGTGGTCACGGCTGCTCGCCGCTTGGGTGCCGAGACGGTCTACCTGATCTACAGGCGTGGCGAGCACGAAATGCCGGCGTTCCGCTATGAGTACGAGCTCGCCAAGAAAGATGGAGTCAATTTCCTTTGGCAGACGCAGCCGGTGCGCATTCTGGGGTCAGGTGGCGTTGTAGCGGGGATCGAGTGCGTTCGGACGCGACTTGGCACCCCCGATGCTCGAGGGAAGCGCACTCCTGAAGTTATTCCCGGAAGCGAATTCCCAATCGAAGTCGATATGGTCGTCCGCGCCGTCGGGCAAAAACCCGTGACGGAATTCCTCCGTGGCATTAAGGGGATCGAGTTGCGCAAGAATGGCACGGTTGTGACAAACGATAGGCAACAAACGGGCAATCCAAAGTATTTTTCGGGCGGCGACTGCGTGAATGGCGGCGGGGAAGTGGTCGATGCCGTCGCCGAAGGCATGGCCGCTGCACGAGGCATCACCGCGTGGCTGGGCGTACCGGCAGGCGCGCATCAAGAACAGAATTAGGCAGGATGGAGATCCCAGCATCACTCTCCGAAAGATTCCCCTTCCTCGATGCGCTAGATGAGGACTGGGAGCCTGTTTCGCTTCTCGTCTTTGTTGTCTGGCTGGTTCTCTACTCTTTGGTCATCGGAAACGCGCTCTTTGCCGGCCATTTGTTTCAGTGGTTCGACCTCGTTTTTGTCCCCATTCACGAGGGCGGACATTTGCTTTTCCGATTTTTCGGTGAATGGATCTCGGTCGCGGGAGGCACGTTCCTCCAATTGTTTGTTCCGCTTGCGTTGGCGGTCTATTTTGTTTTCCGGCGGCAAGTGACCGGCGCCGCGTTTTGTGCGTTCTTTTTCTTCGAGCAATTTCTTTCAATCGGCGTCTATATGGCTGATGCGAGGGCGCAGGAGCTTCCGTTGCTGACCGTCGGGGATCCGGAGAACGTGACCCACGATTGGTTCTACCTGTTTTCGCATGCCGGACTTCTCGATCACGATTCTCAAATCGGAGGGATTTTTCGTATGCTCGGCTGGATCGGAATGCTCGCGACGCTCGCGTGGTTTTCTTACCGCTCGACGCGAAAGCCATGAAACCACGGCTGAACACAGATGAACACGGATGAAAAAACGTGATTCGCAGGGGATTCCGATTACCGATTTGTGGTTCATCCAAAAACTCTGCCCACGGGTCACGAACCACGAATCACGAGATACGGGTCACGAATCACCAGTCACCGCACCGGAGGTGCACTATGGCTGATTTGCGCGTAAACTTCTGCGGCATTGAATCGCCAAATCCCTTTTGGCTTGCCTCCGGCCCGCCGACGAACACCGCCGGGCAAGTGATGCGCGCATTTGACGCCGGGTGGGGCGGCGCTGTCTGGAAAACGATTGGCGAGCCGATCGTCAACACCACGTCTCGCTACGGCGGGATCGACTACAACGGCTCGAAAATGATGGGATTCAACAACATCGAGCTCATCAGTGACCGTCCCGTCGAAGACAACGTCCGTGAGCTTGCTGAAGTCAAGAAGCGCTACCACAAGAACCTGGTCATTGCGTCGCTGATGGTGGAGTCGAAGCGCGAAGCCTGGCACAACATCGTCCATCGTGTCGAGGACGCTGGCGCCGACGCGCTCGAATTGAATTTCGGCTGCCCGCACGGCATGAGCGAGCGCGGCATGGGCTCGTCCGTAGGCCAAGTGCCTGAATATACGGAGATGATCACATCCTGGGTGAAAGAGGCTGCGAAAACGCCTGTGATCGTGAAACTCACTCCCAATGTCACCGACATCACGCGAGTCGCCATCGCCGCAGAGAAGGGAGGCGCCGACGCCGTCAGCCTGATCAACACAATCAATTCCATCATGGGCGTAGACCTGGAATCGTTTTCGCCGACACCCAGCGTGGGCGGCGCATCTTCGCACGGAGGCTACTGCGGGCCGGCGCTAAAGCCGATCGCGCTGCACCTGGTTTCGAGTGTAGCGAAGGTTGTGAAGATTCCGATCATAGGCATCGGAGGGATCGGCTACTGGAACGACGCCGCCGAACACATCGCGCTTGGCTCGTCGCTAGTGCAGGTGTGCACCGCGGTCATGCATTACGGATTCCGCATCGTCGAAGACATGATCGACGGCCTTTCCGTCTACATGGATGACCACGGCTTTCGCACCATCGCGGATTTTCGAGGCCGCGCCGTGCCCAATGTCCGCGATTGGGGTGACCTCGACCTCAACTACAAGATCATCGCCGAGATTCATCACGATCTCTGCATCGGCTGTCAGCTCTGCTACGTTGCGTGCGAAGACGGCGCGCACCAATGCATCGAGCCGTACACCGCTGCGGGCAATGGCAAAAAGAATCCGAATGGCATGGGCGTGCACGTGCCGCGAATCATTGAGGACGAATGTGTCGGGTGCAACCTCTGCGCGTTGGTCTGCCCGGTGGATCGATGTATCACGATGAAGCAGGTGGACACTGGCCTGCCATTTGAAAGCTGGAAAATGCGTGTGGCGCGGCTGGCGTCTGGTTCTGACAGTGCCCGTGCGTCATAAAGGGATTAGCGGCGGCTTTGTGCTAAATTCGAAGCCGCCATGAAACGTGTCGTAGTAGTCGGAGCGGGTTTCGGCGGACTCGAAGCCGTCACGGAACTCGATCGCATGTTTCGTCACGATCCCGACGTGGAAGTTCTGCTAGTCAGCGATCAAAATTATCTGCTGTTCACGCCTCTTCTTCCCCAGATCGCCTCCAGTTACACCGATCCTCGCCATATCGTCCAGGGCGTTCGCGAAATTCGTGGCGCACGGAAATTCCAGTTCCGCCGGGAAGGAGTAAGATCGGTGGACGTAACGAACCATCGCCTGGTCACCGATTCAGCCTCAATCGACTACCATGCACTTATCCTTGCGCCCGGCGCGCGAACTGAATATTTCAATATTCCCGGAGCACGCGAGTGCTCCTGGGATTACAAATCCCTCCAGCAAGCAGTAGAACTACGGGACCACATCATTGATTTATGTGAGCATGCGGACCACACAGAGGACCCTGCCGCCCGCCGTTCGATGCTGACCTTCGTCGTGGTCGGCGGAGGTTACACCGGCATCGAACTCGTCACCGAAATTCACGACTTTCTGTTCCGCTACGTGGCGCGGGTGTATCGCGGGATCAATGCGGACGAGATTCATTTGATCGTGCTCGAAGCGGCGCCCGATGTGCTGCGAGGAATCGGACCGAAGCTCGAGGGCCACGCGCGCCGCAGACTACAGGGAAGCGGCATCGAATTGCGGACTTCGACGCGGGTCACGCGCGTATTCCAAGGATCGGTGGAAATCAACGGGAAGGAAACCCTCGCCGCGGGCACCGTCATCTGGACCGCAGGTGTCCGTGCCTCTGAGCTGATCGAATCGCTTCCCGGACCTCACGATCGCATCGGCCGTGCCGCAGTGAACGCGCATCTGCAACTGGAAAACCACCCTGAGGTATTCGTAGTCGGAGATTCAGCCGCGGCTGTAAATGCGCCAGAAGCGCCGCGCGTCGCTCCGGTCGCCATGGAACAGGGAAGCATAGCCGCCCGGAACGTAGGGCACTTGTGGCGCAGCGAACCGCTCGAGTCGTACGAGTACGCGTCGAAGGGCATGCTCGTTACCCTCGGAACGAACTACGCCGTGGTCACAATCGCAGGAATCGAGTTTAGCGGCTACTTCGCCTGGCTCTTCTGGAACGCAGTTCACCTGTATAAGTTGGTAGGACTGAAAAAGCAGGTGCAAGTGGCGGGAGATTGGCTCCTCGGATTGATTTTCCCCCGCGACGCCGCAATCGTCCGCACCCCGCGCCGCTGCAAATTGTGCGGCACGGAGAAGGGTTAGCTTCTTTCCGCTGCAAACCGCGGTCGCATCAACGTCAAATACACCACGAAGCTGGCTGCAAATCCCACGAACCACGCGTAGTCGTACAGCTTGCGTAACGCGGGCACGATCAGGCCGACGAATGCGATTCCCGCGCCGGCCGCCAGCGCCGCCATAGCTCGCCAGTTAATTCCATTGCTGAATTCGTAGAACCCTCGGCGCTGGTACAGGTCCTCGACCAAAATAATTTTTTTGCGCACCACAAAATAGTCGCAAATCATCACCCCCGCGATCGGGCCGAGAAATCCCGAATATCCCACGAGCCAGTTAAAAATGTAGTTGCTGTAATTGGAGAGAAGCTTCCACGGTTGAAACACCACAACGCCCACGACGCACGCGATCAAGCCGCCTGTCCGGAAGCTGATGAGCCGCGGCGAGAGATTCGAGAAGTCGTTCGAGGGCGAGACGAGATTCGCCGCGACGTTGACGTTCAGCGTGGCGAGCAACAGCGCAAGCATCGCCACCACGACGGCGATGGGATTACCAAGCCGTGCGAGCACCTGCACCGGGTCCCAGATCGCCTGCCCAAAAATAATGGCCGTCGCCGACGTGACCGCGATGCCAATGAACGAATAAAGTGTCATCGTTGTCGGCAAGCCCAATGCTTGGCCAACGACCTGCGCTCGCTGGCTTTGCGCGTAGCGGGTGAAATCAGGGATATTCAGCGCCACGGTGGCCCAAAATCCCACCACGCCCGTTAGCGATGGCACAAAGAACCGGAAGAAATCCCCCATAGTCTGAAATTTAGACGGTGCTGAGAGCATCGGTCCGAATCCGCCGGCCTTCACGATCGCCCATCCCAGCAGCGCCACGCCAATCACCAGCAGGAACGGAGCGGTCACGCCCTGAAGAAACTGGATCGTGCGGATTCCCATCACGATGACAATCACATGCAGCAGCCAAAACAAGGCGAAGCAGCCCCAAACTCCTGCAGAAAAGCTGCGCCATGAAGGAACCAACGCGGTCATCATCGCGTTGATGGCCTCGCCGCCGATCCAGGTGTTAATTCCAAACCAGCCGCAGGCCACCAGCGCGCGAAGCACCGCCGGAACATTTGCGCCCGTCACGCCGAACGACGCGCGCGCAAACACGGGGAAGGGAATTCCGTATTTCGCGCCGGCATGTGCGTTGAGCAGCATAGGCACAAGGACCAGCACGTTTCCGAGAAACACCGTGAAGATGGCCTGCTTCCAATCCATCCCCCCGGCGATCATGCCGCTCGCCAGAAGATAGGTCGGAATGTTGACGCTCATCGCGATCCACAGCGCCGCGTAGTTGTAAGTGCTCCAACTGCGGCGCGACGCCGGAATCGGCGCTAAATCTTCGTTGTAGAGGGAGCTCGACTGGATCGTTTCGGCATCGAGCGCACCAAAGTGAACATCGGCACGCCCGGGTTGTTGTGTAGTACTCAAGCGTCAGTACAGCCCGCGCAGATCAGGCATTTGAGGAATTTGAATGTCGACCATGTGTCCTTCATCGGCAAGCTTTAGGCGAACACGCCAAGCCGATCCCACATCTCGCGTGCTCCACTCTGCGGTCGCCAGCGGTTTCGCGGGCCTGTCCGTTTCGCGCCACAGCAGGTCTTCCCCTTTGCGTTCGAGTTGCTCAGGCCTGATCTCGTACACTTCCTGATTCTTGACGTAGATTACCAGCGCGCGTGCGTTCATTTGCAAGAGCAGCGGGTCCAGCTTTTTCCCAGTACGATAAAGACTCCAGATCTTCGGAGCGCGACCGTCGATTTGCAGGATGCCGTCAGGAATCGTCTTCCAGACGATTTTCTCCTTGTCAGCTGCTCGAAATATCCCTAGAAACACCAGGAGCAACGCCGCGAGTACAAACGCACGCTTCACAATAGCTCTCGCCATCGAGCAGGAATGTTGGAGCCTGACTCACGAAACGTCAAGCTGATCTTGCAGGCAGCTAAATCTTGTTGACGGGTTTCTGGACTTCGGTTTTTACGGGCACTGTGGCGAAGAAAAACCGTTACACCTTGTCCGCCTCAACCGCGATTTCTTCCTCGATCGCGCGAACGGATTCGACGGAAATGCCGACAAATTCCACGCCCACCCCTACTCCTCTAAGGCAGTAGCGCACCTCGCCGCGCGTCTCGACAATGACCCCAGTTCGCGCCAACCGGAATCGAAGCTTCAAGACTGCGCCTTGAGGGTATTCCGTGCTTGTATTGATGAACATTCCGTGAGGGCTAAGGTCCGGCGGGCGGACGCGAATGTCCTCAGCGAACCCCTCGTAGATCATCGAGAGCTCGCTCAATTGTGGATAGCGGACATCCTGGCGAATTCGAAATTTCCGCTTATGGTCGGTGGGTGTCATGGTTTCGAAACTCGCTGGGCGTCCGATTGGTTCGAACTCGAGCGTGAACGAGTGGAATGAAGACTGTTTTTGGCTCCGCAGTGCGGGCAATACCTGAACGAGGGGAACAGGGGCTGGTTGCAATTCGGGCATTCCACCTGCGAAACATTTTCGACCGGCACGACCCGGAAAATTTCTCCCAGTGTGGTCATCCCGGCGCGAAGTTTTTCCATAGCGTCCTCTTGCATGAGCCGCATCCCATTCGCCCTGGCGGCTTCGCGCATCTGTTCGGTACTGCCGCCAGTTCGAATCAAAGCGCGAATGGGTTCGCTCAGATGAAGGAGCTCATAAATACCGATGCGGCCCTTGTAACCGGTTTGGTCGCACTTTTCGCAGCCGATCGGCACGGCCATGGTTGAGGGCGGCGTGGACACGCCACTTTGCGCGAGGCGCGCTTGAAATTCAGGTGTCGCGGCTTGAATGGAATGGCAGCTGCAAAGTTTGCGGACCAGGCGCTGGGCCAGGATGCCAGTCACCGAACTGCTGATCATGAAGCCGGGAATCCCGAGGTCCAGCAGACGAACGATCGCGGACACACTGTCGTTCGTGTGCAACGTGGAAAGCACCAGGTGGCCCGTTTGGGCAGCCTTCATGGCGATTTCTGCGGTTTCGGGGTCACGAACTTCACCCACCATGATGATGTTCGGGTCCTGCCGAAGGATCGAACGCAGGCAGCTCGCGAACGTCAGCCCAGCCTTTGTATTCACATGCGCTTGATTAACTCCCGGGAGGACGTACTCGACGGGGTCCTCCACGGTCACGATGTTGACCGACGGCTTGAGCAGTTTGTGGAGGCACGAGTATAGAGTCGTGCTTTTCCCGGAACCCGTCGGACCAGTCACGAAGATCATCCCCTGCGGCTGGGACAGCAAGCGCAAGAGATTTTCCGAAACGTCCGCCGGCATTCCCAGGCCCGTGAGAGAAGCTAGCGGGGCGCTTGTTTCCAGCAAGCGCATCACAACTTTCTCGCCGTACTGCGTGGGCAGGGTCGAAACTCGCAAGTCGAGCGCGTGCGAACCGATCTTCACCATGAAGCGCCCGTCTTGTGGCGTGCGGCGTTCCGTAATATCCATGTCCGAGAGAATCTTGATCCGCGAAATTAGCGATATCTGCAAGTTTCGGGGGACAGATTGAAGGTCGCGCAATACCCCGTCCACGCGAAGGCGAATGATCGTCTCGGTCGCTCGCGGCTCTACGTGGATATCGCTCGCCTGCTTCGCTACTGCATTTTGAATAATTTGAGACACAAGTTGAACTGCGGGCGTTTTCCGCTGTCTCAAGTCGGCCTGCATCTCGAGAATGGCCTCTTGATTGCTCTGCCGCGAACTCGTGGAAATGAACTCGATCTCTCTCAGCTCAGCCGAGATCTCTGTGCTGGGATCCGCTGCTGGTGCTGCGTTCTCGTTGTCGCCATGGTAATGCTGGGCAATGGCGGCGCGAAGTTCGGAGCGGAACGATTGACGCGGCAAAATCTCGAGGCCGGTGCTGAAACGCAGCTCATCCAGAGTCCGGAGGTTCTGAGGAGCGGTCATAGCGACGACGAGCCGGCTCTGCTCGATTCGAATTGGAAGGACCAAAAGCCGCTCGGCCGTCGCCCGGGGAACGAGTTTCAGGGCTTGCGGTGTCGGGGTAACAGTGGTGCAGTCGAGGTACGGAACCCGGGAGATTTCTTCCAGCGCTTCGGCCAAGTCCTCTTTGCCGACGAGGCCGCGGTCCAGCATCAGCTCGCCGAGATGGACGAGTTTCCCCTGCTGCTCTGCGACGATCTTCTGAAGATCGTCGTCAGAGATTTTCCCCTTTTCGCGAAGCGCCTCCCCTAGTCGTTTCTTGTTCATTCTCCTCGTGAACCCCCAGGAACGCCCTTGGCGAACCAGAGTCCGACAGGTTCTGACGGCCAGATAGCCGAACACACCAAGAAAGAGTGATCTATATAAGCTACCAGCCCGTGTTCCTCTCTGAAACACAAGAAGTTGGCCGGTGTGCCAAAGAGGAATAGTCATGTAAATGATAGGAGAGGAAAATACTTAGAAGGTGGGATCAACTTCAAACCTTCGCAACAGATTGTTGGCCTGCGCCGATGCCTGTTCGTAGGTTAAGTTGCGCGGCCTAATCGAGTTACGTCTTCAGGACGCAATTGCTGCAAACGATTTGTCGAGAATGCTGACAGCCTCGTCGACGTCCGTCTTGCCGATATTTAGCATGGGAGAAAGTCGAATGACGTTGCCGTACAGTCCGCCCTTGCCGACGAGCAAACCCCGCTCGCGAGTGCGCTCGAGCAACTGTGTGGTGGCCGTAGGAGCGGGCTCCTTGCTCACACGATCCTTGACCAGTTCGAGCCCGAGCATCAGCCCTTTCCCGCGCACGTCGCCGATGACAGGATATTTCTGCTGAAGCTCATCTAGCTTGCCGCGGAAGTAGCTGCCTACGCGGTCTGCGTTCTCGAGAAGCTGTTCCTCCTCAATGAATTCAATGGTCGCCTTCGCGGCCACCGACGTCACCGGATTGCCGCCAAACGTGGAAATCGTCAATCCCTGAAATGATGCCGCCAGCTCCTTGGTTGTAATCGTCGCTCCAATGGGAGTGCCGTTAGCCATCCCTTTCGCGCACGTCATGATGTCGGGCGTCACTTCCCAGTGCTCGATGCCAAACCATTTTTTCCCGGTGCGCCCGAATCCGGTTTGGACTTCGTCGGAAATGAAAAGGCCGCCGTATTTCTTTACCGCTTTGAACACGATCTTGAAGTATTCAGGCGGTGGCGTTATGAATCCGCCCACGCCCTGAATCGGCTCGGCGATGAACGCCGCGATCTGGCCGCTCGTCCCGGTCTGAATCAGGTTCTCGACGTCCTTTGCGCAGGAGACCTCGCAGTCGGGATATTTCAAGCCCAAAGGGCAGCGGTAGCAGTAAGGATTGATCGCATGTGCGACGCCCACGCTGATTACTCCTGACTTCCGCCACGGAGCCTGCGCCGTCACCCCCTTTGCCAGTGCCGAGCTGCCGGAATAGGCGTGGCGAAGCGCCACAACGTCGTACGAGCCTGTCGCCATGCGCGCGAGGAGAATTCCTGCTTCGTTTGCTTCCGTACCTGAGCTGGTGAAGAAGCTCGATTTCAATTCACCGGGAGTGATCTGCGCGACTTTTTCCGCCAGCGCAACGATCGCTTCATTCGGATACAGCGTTGAAAGGTGCTGGAGGCGGTCGATCTGCGCCTTCACCGGTCCGGTGACCTTAGGATTCGCGTGACCGACGGAAACGGTCAAAATCCCGCCGAAGAAGTCGAGATACTTGCGGCCTTCAACGTCCCACACATATTGCATCGACGCATGGTCCGCCACGAGCGGCTGCTCGTAGAAATTCGTCACCGCCGGCCACAGATATTCCTTGTGCTTGCGAACCACCTCTTCGCTGCGCGTGATTTGCTTGGTCTGGGTCGTCATCTAGAATCCCTTTAACCACGGATGGAAAGCCTAGCCACCGATGCGCTCGGATCAACACAGATGAAAAGCCGTGACCCGTGTCCCGCAGCCTTACCCATGCGGGCGTGCGCGCTCAATGGATCACAAATTCCGGATCGAAGACCACATGCTGAAACCTGAAATCTGAACCTCTTTCTTCATCCGTGTTTATTCGTGTTCATCGGTGGTTCCAACCTGAGATGACCACGGTTCAGTAGCGCGTCCACGGGTCACGAGTCACGAATCACGCGTCACGAGTTACGGCACCTCAGTCCGCTGCCTGCGCGCTCCCAGTTGCGAGCGTCCGCGTGATCTCGCCGTACGTTTCCGGCCGCCGGTCGCGGTAGAACTGCCAGGTGGCGCGCACTTGCTGAATCTCGTCAAGATCGAGGTCGGCTACCAGTAGTTCATCCTTATCGCGGCTGGCTTGCGCGACGATTTTTCCACGCGGGTTGCAAAAATAGCTCTTGCCGTAGAATTCGCCTATTTGCCAAGGCTTTTCAATTCCCACTCGATTCGACGCGCCGACGAAATAGCCGTTCGCAGCGGCATGTGCCGGTTGTTCGAGCTCCCACAGATATTCGGAAAGGCCCGCCACTGTGGCCGACGGGTTGAAAACGATTTCCGCGCCGTTCAGGCCCAGAATGCGAGCACCTTCAGGGAAGTGGCGGTCGTAGCAAATGTAGACGCCCACTTTCGCAAAGCGCGTTTGGAACACCGGATATCCCGCATTCCCCGGCGTGAAATAGAACTTTTCCCAGAAGCCTGGATGGCAGTGGGGAATATGGTGCTTGCGATATTTTCCGAGGTATTTTCCATCGGCATCGAAGACGGCGGCAGTATTGAAGTACACGCCAGACATTTCGACTTCGTAGACCGGAACCACGAGCGCCATCCCGTATTTCCTTGCAAGTTTCTGCATGCGCGTGACAGTTGGTCCGCTCGGCACAGGCTCGGTTAGCTCGTACCATTTCTGCTGCTGTTCCGCGCAAAAGTAAGGGCCGTAGAAGAGCTCCTGCAATCCCAGGATTTGCACCTTGCGCTTGGCCGCGTCGCCGATCAGCTTCTCGTGCTTCGCGATCATTTTTTCCTTGATCTGCGGCAGAGAAAATTTTGTGGGTGACCATTCACAGTGCGCCTGGATCAGGCCGCAACGCACATTTCGGGCCATGCTGCACCTCCGCAAAAAAATTGCACTGCGAGTGTACTCTGCGCCGTTGGCGCACGACAAGGCCGCGACTCGTGCCCGTGTTTGCGGGTGCAAAGCGTAACCGTGGATTGACGCGGACGAAATGGTGTGAGTCGTGAATCGCGATTCGTAATTCGTGACTCCTAAACAGAGAGCCGCTGCAGGGTCACGAATCACAAATCACAATTCACGAATCACGATTCACGGTACTTCATCCGTATTCATCCGTGTCCATCCGTGGTTTCGATCTTACGGAGCCATGAAGTAATTCATGCTAATCGTGGCCAGGTCAGAAGGAGGGAACTTTGCCTGATGCTTCTCGTGGGCGACCAATCCTGCCTCGCGCGCGCACTCCAGAAAGACCGGAAGCTCCACGAGGTACTGATCCGAAAATCCATGGGTCCCGTCGTAGGCGACCGCGGGAGTTTTTTCGAGATTTGCCGCCGCCAATTCCGGGGGAAGCGTGTGCAACTCAAGCACCAGCAGGCCAAAACGGCCAACATAAGGCGCCCATCGCCTCAAATGGCGTACCAGATTCTCTTCCAGCTCATCGGCAGGAATTTCATCTCCCAGATGCGCAAACGCCCCGCTCGACTTCGCGGTTCGCGTTCCTCGAACGTAGTCAGCAGGGGGCAGGTAAGGCCGGTTGTGATCCAAGAACGAGCGAACGTGCAGCAGATCGTGAATATCGTGCCCAAGTCTCTCGAGGTCGCCCGCCAGTTGCGCAGGCCGGTTGATATCACCCGGAATCACGTGGAATACGGGAATGTTGGCCTTCCGCAATTTTTGGGTGGTGATTCGTCGCGCCACTTTGTTGAAATCGACTCCGACGAGCGTCAATGGGTATTTGCCGAGAGCGCCACCGCGTGCGGTCCGGTTCTTCACGACCCCATATAAATGTTCCAGAAGCGTGCCGTCGCCGCAGCCCATGTCGCAAATGCCTTGCGGCTGCGATTCAATCGGACGATTGAAAATCTCGATGACGATTTCCTCCAGCTTCTTGAAGTACGTCTTGTGCGCCCCGCCGCTTCCCCATACGTTGATCGCGCGGTTGACGAACAGCTCCGAACCGCTCTCGTCAACACGCGGAATGCGCGCATTGCCAAAAAGGAGCGAACTGACAACTGTAAACAGCGGGAGGTAAGAAACGGTTACGCCAAACGCGTTCGCGATTTGCGCGGCATAGCGCCCACACGGCGAAAGCCCAACTCGATTCGACTCGCGAAAAATCCATCCCTGTGTGCCCAGCAAATCCAATAGGCAACTGAGGCAGGTCTGGTTCGCGGCGATGTTCCTCAGCTCGACGGGGCCGCTCTCAAGCTGTTCGAACACCCCGCCGCGCGCCAGCGCCACCATCGCTGGACCGATCAGCACGCCATCCAGATGCGTTCGAATCTGATCCTGCGCTTTGGTCAGGACGGGATCACGCCCCGAGACCATGCTCCATCGCTCTCTGGCCCTCGGAACCAACACCTGAAGCGACGGCGGCATGGATCGCTGAGACTTGCTGAACAAGAAATCCTCGAGGAAAACAGACATCGGCAGAAAGGAAAGAACTTCGCCGTAAAGCCGAGGGGCTATTTCAAGTGCCGCTTTTCCGTCGTCAGACAAAGTATACGCCGAGTCGGCGCGCTGGCCGTGGTCTTGTTGTTTCAGCCAGCCACACGAGCAGAGTAGCCGCAGTGCAACATGAAGGTATCCGTGGTTAGCGTGAGTCTCTTGGCAAAGCCGGTCGAGAGTGGTACCACCTGCCGCGGCCAACAGGTCGAACACTCGGCGGTCCCACAGGGCTTTCACTGTCGGCGCTACGACCAACCCTGCCAGCTGCCCAAAGACGGCGGCTCTCACTGCAGCTTTTTCGTGCGGACTCGCGTCTGCCTCGCCGACCAGGGATCCCTTGGACTCGTCCGCCATAGTCGCTGAGCCTCTAGAGCCGTCCTTCGAAGAGATCCCTTCCTTCCACCACTGCGCGCATCTTGCGATCGACAACGCTGCGGTGCAGCATCCAAAAGCCGCAATCCGGGTGAACATAGCGCAGCCGGTCCGGCCCCAGGGTTTTCACGATTTTTTCAATGCGGGAAGCGATCAGCTCAGGAGTTTCCACTTCGTTGTCCTTGATATCGACCACACCGATTCCCAAGCCAATCTTCGGGTCCAGATCAGAAAAGTATGGCAGCTCGTCGTAGCCGCGCCTCGCAAATTCCAGCACCAGATGATCTGCACGCAACGCGTTGAGGAAGGGAATCAGGTCGCGCCAGAACCCTCGAATCATCGGCTGGCCGCCATAATTCCCGAAGCAGATGTGCACTGCCTTCTCGTTCAGCACGCCGTCGAGAACGTGGTTGATCGCCTCCGCGGCCCACGGCGCATCCTCCGGATTGCCTATGATCGCAGCCTCGTCCAGTTGCACCGTGTCCGCTTCAATTAACTCGAGCTGCCGGCGCAACACCTCCGCAATTTCCATCGCCAGCTCACTCACGTCCTTGTAGTAGCAATTCGTCAGCATCCTGGCGAGCATGTGAGGGCCGGTACACGTGAATTTCAAAGGGGACTTGGTCAGCCCGCGCACAAATTCATAGTCGCGTGGCAGGTTGAGGGTGCCTTCGCCAATCGAGTCGGTGACGACGCCGGCGGTTAGCAGGCTGTAGCCGGAGGCGCGGTCTGCCCGGAATCGCTCCACATCGGAAAGCGAAAACTGCTTTCGAATCCCGTCCATCCGCGAGACGAAGTAGTCCACCATGCCGTTGGTCTCGGGATTGTTCGGGTCGAAACGCATCAGCTCGCCATCGGTAACCAGATCTAGACCAGCGAGTTCCTGCGCCTTGAAAACAACCATCAGCGCATCGCGCAGAACCTGTCGCGAAGTATCGCCAACCATCCATGAGAAGATGGGGTAGCTGCCAACTACTGTAGTCTTGATATGCATACTTTCTGTTTCGCGATGCGAACGAGACGCGCAGTTACTTCCAAACTTGGCGGGCCGTGTCAGATACAAGCCGCAGCTTCGCCCACTGTTGTTCCTCCGTCAGCAAGTTGCCCTCCATCATCGAGGCAAATCCACACTGCGGGCTCAGCGCAAGATTCTCGAGCGGCACGTAGCGAGAAGCTTCCTCGATGCGCTGTTTCAGCATGGCGGCATCTTCGAGTTGCGGCAATTTGCTGCTGACGAGGCCGAGGACAACGATTTTTCCGCGCGGCACCAACCGGAGCGGCTCGAAAGTTCCCGAGCGCGCGTCATCGTATTCGAGCAGGAATCGGTCCACACCAAGCTGGTTGAACATTTTCTCTGCGATCGCGTCGTATCCTCCTTCCGCATACCAATGGCTGCGGTTGTTCCCTCGGCAAAGGTGAATCGCCAAAGTCACGCCGGGGCGACGCGCCGCGTCGAAGCACGCATTGTCCGCCTTGATGGATTCATCGAGCAGCACGTCAGGCTCGATCTTCATCTCGGTGCGAATCCATTCGCGCCACTTGGGGTCCATGAAATAGCTATACCGCGGAGCATCAATCTGGATGTATGTCACGCCCTCAGCGGAAAGCTTGGCGAGCTCATTCTTCATGATCTCGACGACTGCCCACTGCAGTTCCACATGGTTTTTGTAAACCTTATCCGTGACGCCCCATTTGAACGAGATTGCCGGAAATTGAGTCGCGCTCGGCAACGTCATCTTGATGGTGCCGGGACTGTGCTCTCTCATGAACGCGACTTCGTGTCCGGTCAGCCGCTTCACCGCCCGCAGTTTGGCGTTGACGATGCCCGTCACGCGCGCGACCGTCGCCGCTGCTGCCTGAGCCTGGCCCGCGTTCCAGGTCCGCGAGACAGAGTCTCCGAAATCGAAGCCCTCCACTGCGTCCGTGAAGTCGCTCATAAAGGTGCTGCGCCGCAGTTCGCCGTCCGTGAAGATTTCGAATCCCAGTTCCTTCTGCTTGTCGAGGACGCGAAGGATGTGCTGATCCTCCAGCTTGCGCAGCTTCTCCGGCTCGTTCGCAAACTTCTTGCGCGCGTCCAGCAATTCCGCCGGGCGGAGAAAGCTGCCAACTTGGTCGGCGCGATATGTTTTCGAGGCTGTTGCCGTTTTTCCTGTGCTCATGAGCGAAAATCTCCGTTCGAAGCGTAAAATTTTTATTGAAAACCGTGATCGGATAAATGGAAAGCGGCTTAAAACGCGATCGCGTTTTGAACGCTTCCGTCGCGATTCACTTTCCAGGGCTGAATGGCGTTGAAATGCCCGACAACTGTGCCAGTCTCTTGAAAGAATTGCGGCTGGACCCGCCAAAATGCCGCCACTTCCGCCACCGTCGGCTGAACTTCATCTTGATCGTCAATGGAGCGGGATTGCAGCACGGTTTCCTGCCCATCCCACTCCCACGCAAACCCAAACCTCGTGTGCGCCTTAGGATAGACCGGGCTTTGTATCTCCGCGTCTTTCCAACTGCGCCCGCCGTCCGTCGAGACTTCGATCCTTCGAATTGCGCCCCCACCCGACCACGCCAGTCCCGAAATTTCATAAAAGCCCGGGCCAGGCAATTTTTGCGCGCCGGATGGCCGTGTGATCACGGACTTCGGCCCGAGCTGCGATTGGAACCATCGCGCTTTGCCGTCGATCCTCAAACTCGGATATTTCGTCGTTTCCCGCATCGCCATCACTGGCTCGTCCACAAGTTTAATTCTTCTCAGCCATTTCACATTGTTGATGCCTTCCCACCCGGGGACGAGCAGCCGCAGCGGATAGCCCTGCTCTGGGCGGATCGCCTCGCCGTTTTGGCCGTAAGCGACCATCATGTCGTCCATGGCCTTTTCGATCGGAATGCTCTTAGAATGTTTCCCTTTTTCCGCGCCTTCGGCAACGATCCACTTCGCGCCTGCCTGGACGCCGGCTTCCTTGAGCAAGAGCGAAACGGGAATCCCGGTCCACACGCTGCAGCTCGTCAAGCCATGCGTGTCCTGTGCAGTCGCATTCGCCACCCTGCGAATCTCTCCGGTCGGACCGCTCGGCGCGCTGTTGCCGTTACATTCCACAAAATGAGTCCGCGAAACCGATGGCAATCGCTTCAAATCTTCAAGCGAGAAAATCAGCGGGCGATCCACCATGCCGTGGATCAGCAGCCGGTGCTCCTGCGGATTGATGTTTGGCGGATCATAGCCATGGGAAACGATGTAGTGCAGCGCCGGCGGCGTCAAAATCCCAATGGAGTCCTGAAGGGGAGTTCGAAACCCGAAGTCCTTGCGATAGTCCGGCGGGCTAGTGGGTTGCGGCCATGTGCCCAATGCGCCCGTTCGAATGGAAGTTTCGAATCGAGAGCGCTCGCCGTAAGCGTGCAAGTCCTTGGGCGACGTTTCGGTTGTTTCGGCGCCGAGTGTCTCACCTCTCGCGATTCCGAGTCCGCCAAAGGCCAAGCCGGCCAGCAGGGAACTACCCCTCAGAAAGCGTCTCCGATCCGGCGTCTTTTCCATGGTCCGCCTCCTTGATCCATCTCCTTCCGCTACGCTCGCGGCAGCCGGGCCCATTTACTACTAAAGTTCAAGGGCCACTGAGCGGTAGGCGCCTTCCGGCCGGTGCCTGCCCGGAGCCTTCCCCTGCGCCCTTTGTGCTCTTTGCGGCCTCTGTGTTTTGCCTTTCAAACCTCAACACACAGCGCGCAGAGGACGCAAAGGGCAGAGAAAACCAAGGCTGCATTTTTGTTGCGGCTCCCGCTGCACCGGGAAGGGTTTAACCCTTGGATACCTTGCGCTTCCAAAGATCCCAGTCCTTCGGGAACTCCTGATTCCCGGCCTCTGCCAGGTGAGCCTCTTCCGGTGCCAGCGTTTCGATTTTTCTGGCGCCCGCCTGAAGATGCAGTTCCGCATTAATCTTCAGGTACACGCTGCGCCCAACGGAATGCATGATGCTGTTCCCCACGGTGATCCCACCGTGCCCGCGCATCAGTGCACCGGGCTTCTCACCGAGCGCCTGCGCGAGCGCCTTTCCCTTCGCGGCGTCATTGATCAGCATGTTCGTCATCCCGAAGGATTTGCGAATGTCAAACGTAGGCAAGCCCGTTCCGATGAACCCGCCCATGTGATAAATCGGCAGAAGTGGCTCGTTGATAGTTCCCATCAGCACAACCGTCGGCGCGTGCGTATGCACGATGGACTTCACGTCCGGCCTAACCCTGTAAATTTCGCTGTGGATCCAGCGCTCGCTGTACAGCTTGCGCGTATCGCCATTGACCGGAACGCAGTCCAGGTCCAGTTCGACGATATCAGCCGGCGTCACGAGATCAGGCGCAAGCCAGCGCGAGATGAAAAAATGGTTCGGGCTCGCGGGATTGCGCACGCTGACGTGTCCGTAGCCGTCCACCACTCCTTGGTCCTGCAGGATGTGGTTCGCCGTCACCAAGTCCGCCAGCAGAGACGCTTTGTCCTGCGGACCCTCCTGCGGCTGCGGCTCCAACTCGAACGGAGCAGGCTTCGGCTGCGCTTTTGCCTCTTCCGAAGCGCCAAGCAACGCGCCGGTTAACAACACACCAGATCCCGACAGAAAGCCGCGACGGCCGAATCCGTCTTTGCGCGGATTAGTCTTCTCCATTGAAATCTCCTTCGAAATCTCAATTTAGCTGCAGTTTATCCGATACACCGGTCGGTCGCTCATGTCAATCACGGATTGTGCGCGATTATCAGCGCGTGTAGTTTTGACCTTCGTGCTCCCACGCGCGGAGAATTGGGCTATCCTGACCGTGGCTCGACGCGAGAAAACATTGAAGCCTGACCCAATGACAGCGTTCGCCGACCGGTTCTACCGCGCTGTCCTCCGAGTCATTCCAGATTGCATCACGCTTACGCAAGCAGTGGCGTTCAACATGTTCCTCGCTTTCTCACCCATGGTGCTGGTGATTCTGGGGGCGGCAGCCGGGTCCGCAGCGTTCCGTCAGGCCCTGCAAGAAATCATCGCCAGGCTGCGCATCGTGCTCCCGCCCGGGACGCTCAGCGTCCTGACCAATTTTCTTTCCCGCAACAGCTTCCATTCCTGGCAATGGGTCGCACTCGGATTAGGCGGAACGCTGTTGGCGGGAACCCAAATGATGAAGTTGCTGATGGAAGGTTTTCGCCTCGTGTACCGGGACCCGAACCGCCCCAGCGCCGTCAGCGGGCACATAAGAGCTCTGCTACTGCTAAGCGCCACGATCGTTCCGTCCATCCTCATCGTGAACCTGGTCGTATTTGGCAGGCAGGTTCGGAACTGGATGCTCCACACTTCCTCTATGCCAGTCGTGATTCGGCTGGCTTGGAGCGGCTTGTACATCGTGGTCTCATTGATCTTCGCGTTGCTCGTGCTCTCTCTGCTTTATAGGGTGGGCTGGCCCGGTCATCATCGTTTGGAGACACTCCTTCCAGGGGCGGCTGTCGCCACGGTCCTGTGGTGGGTTGTCAGCATCTCGCTGGGCTTTTACCTGAAGCACGTGCCCTACAGCCTCGTCTACGGAGGTCTGGCCGTCACGATCGGCCTCATGATCTGGATGCAACTGACCGTTACGATCGTCCTGGTCGGCGCTGCTTATAACGCCGAACTACTGGATTCTCCCGACTGACTTCTTGTTCTTTCCGGGGTACACTAAATGCATCAGAGTTCGGTCACGGGAGGCAGCGATGAGCGAAATGCGAGTCGAGTGCTATGCCGGGTATCGAGCCAATGAACGTCCCGTCCGCTTTACGTTGCGCGGCCATACCTTTGAAATCACAGAAGTGGAAGATCAGTGGTATTCGCCGGGCGCGATTTATTTCCGTGTCCGCACCGAGGACGGCGACTTCTTCGTCCTGCGCCACGACGAGCCCCAGGACGTCTGGAGCCTCGACGCCTTCCGTTCGGCCCGACCGCGCCTGCCTTTTCCCGAGGCCAGTCAGATCGGCCTAAGCTGATCTTAGTGGCGCAGGCCTCGGCCTGTGGGTTTTGTCCCTCTCGGGCTGCCTCGCCACTAACCTCCGCAGGCTGAAACCAGCGCCACTCTTTTCGTGCATACTGAAACGGCACTGTCTTGGGCCACGGCGCAACTTTTCCCCATCCGCTGGGTTAAACTTATTTGCGAGAGTTAAACGCCTGCATTTGCCCGTCGCTGCCGGATATCCGCTCCGACACGGCGAACTGAGCTCGGAATATGAAGAGAAATTCTTCCCGTAAGCCCGTTTCCCGCACGACCAGAACCCGCAGTATCGCCGCAGTATCCGTGGTTTTTCTGCTGGCTGTAATCACCTTGGCCGCGCCATATTTGCTAGCCGCAAAAGACAAGAAGGACAAAGGGAAAGCCGCTGACTCGAAAGCACTTAAAGGGCTGCCCACCGAAGGCCTTACCGAAGACGAAGCGATCCAGCACGCCCTGAACCGGCTTGCTTTTGGGCCGAGCCCCGGTGATCTCGATCGCGTCAAGGAAATCGGCTTGCAAAAATGGATCGACCAGCAACTCCATCCGCAATCGATCGACGACTCCGCGCTCGACGAGCAACTCAACCGTTTTCCTACTCTGAAGATGTCCTCCGCGAAACTGCTCGACGAATTCCCGGAACCGCAGCTCGCTGCGCGCCGGCAGGGAATTACCGTCGAGGAATATCGGCGTGAGCAGCAGGAACAAATGCGGTCAGCCATGCAGTCCATGAACGATTCCGATCAGCAAACGATGCAGACGGACGTCCAGAAAGCCGACGCGCTGCGCATGCCCGATTTTGAAGCCGCGGACATGGACTCGGAGGCGAACCCCGGGAAGAGCAAAGGGCAAGGCAAGGGACAAGGCGCGTTCAGCGACCGCATGTTCAATTATGAGCAGATTCGCCTCCCGCAGCGTATCGTCCTCGAGTTGTCCATGGCCAAGATGACACACGCGCTTTATAGCGAGCGCCAACTCGACGAAGTCATGGTCGACTTCTGGTACAACCACTTCAATGTTTTCGCCGCCAAGGGTGCCGACCGCTGGCTCATCACCGAATACGAACGCGACGCGATTCGCCCCCATGCCATGGGCAAATTCCGCGATTTGCTGGAAGCCACCGCGAAGAGCCCCGCGATGCTGTTCTTCCTCGATAATTGGCTTTCCGCCGATCCGGTAGCCTGGAAGAAGCTCCAACAGGAGCAGGAAGGGCGCCGCGAGATGAGGCAGATGCGTGTCCGCCCATTCGGCATGCCGCGATTCCCGCAGGGCCCTCCGCCGGCGAACGCAAATCCCAACGCGAAGCAGAAACAAGAGCGCGGCCTGAACGAAAACTACGGCCGGGAATTGATGGAACTGCATACACTCGGCGTCGATGGCGGCTACACACAGGACGACGTCATCAACGTCGCTAAAGCCTTTACGGGCTGGACGATCAAGCAGCCGCGGCGGGATCCCGAGTTCCTCTTCGATGAGCGTCTCCATGACAACAGCGCAAAAACGGTGCTGGGGCACGAGATTCACGCCGGGGGGATGAAGGATGGCGAGGAGGTCCTCGATATTCTGGCGCGCGATCCGCACACCGCGCACCACATTTCGTTCGAGCTGGCCCAACGCTTTGTTTCGGACAATCCGCCGCCCGCGCTCGTGGATCGCATGGCGCAGACGTTCTCCAAGACCGATGGCGACATCCGCGAAGTCCTGCGGACAATGATCTATTCACCCGAATTCTGGTCGAAAGACGTGTACAAGGCCAAGATCAAGACGCCATTCGAGCTGGTCGCATCGGCGACGCGGGCGATCGGAGCGGAGGTAAATGTTCCTTTCACGCTCGTGCAATGGACGAATCGCATCGGCGAGCCGCTTTATCAGTGCGAGCCTCCGACCGGCTACTCGGATAAAGCGGACGCATGGGTGAATACCGGCGCGCTGCTCAACCGCATGAATTTTTCGCTGGCGCTCACGTCAAATCGCCTCCGCGGCGTGCAGACAAACATCAATTCGCTGCTCGGCTCAGACGCCGCTGCTGACCCGCGCGCCACGCTAAACCACGCCATTCAAGTGGTTCTAGGCGGACAGCTTTCGGAGGAAACGCGAGCCACGCTGGAAAAGCAGCTGGACGACCCGCAGATCCTCCAGGCAACGCTGGACGACAAAGTGAAACAGGTAAACGCCGCCATGATCGCAGGCCTGGTCCTAGGCTCGCCCGAATTTCAGCGTAAGTAGCACAGCCACTCTTGGCTGTGCGGTTTTGTAGACCGCGCATGCGAGATCGGTTGACCTACGATTGCAAAACCCGCACAGGCAAGAGTGCCTGTGCTACCAGAAAGATTTTGAGCAGAGTGTTCAGCATGTAGCCGTTTCTGCGGTTGATTAGGTTTCCCGAAGGAGCTCGACCATGAATGTTTCACGGCGTATTTTCCTGAAAAGTGGCGGCGTAGCCATGATCGGCATGAGCACCATCCCCGCCTTCCTGCAGCGCGCGGTAGCAGCCACGCCGATGCCCAACAAGAAAAAGCTCATCGTCCTCTTTCAGCGCGGCGCCGCGGACGGCCTGAATATCGTCGTGCCGTTCGGGGAAGAAAATTACTACCGCATTCGCCCAACGATCGCGATTCCTCAGCCGCGCACAGGCGCAGAAGGCGCGGCGGTTGACCTCGACGGCTTCTTCGGCCTGCATCCCAGCCTCGCTCCACTTGGTCCGTTGTTTCACAACGGTCAGCTCGCCATCGTTCACGCGGCGGGATCGCCCGACACGACGCGCTCACACTTCGACGCTCAGGACTTCATGGAGTCCGGCACCCCCGGAGTGAAATCGACGGACGACGGCTGGCTCAACCGCTCAGTGCAGGGAATCCAGGAGCCTGATGCTACGCCGTTCCGCGCAGTCGCCATGGGCCCGAATCTCCCGCTCACTCTGCGCGGGTCCGCGCCCGCCATTGCGCTCGCCGACGTGAAGCAGTTTCGCGTCATGAGCCAATCCACCGCGGTTCAAGGCGGCTTCGAGGCGCTTTACGCGCAGACCGTCGACAAAGTCCTACGTGGCACCGGCACGGAAACGTTTGAAGCGATCGACATGCTACGCAAGGCCGACCCCTCGCGCTTCCAGCCCGAAAATGGCGCCGACTATCCCAAGGGCCGCGTTGGCCAAACGCTGCAGCAGGTCGCACAACTGCTTAAGGCTGACATCGGCATGGAAGTGGGCTTCGTGGATACTGGTGGCTGGGACAATCACGTCAATGAGGGCGGGGCGCAAGGCCAGATGGCCAATCTGCTGCGCGACCTGGGCCAAGGGCTCGCCGCGTTCCATCAGGACTTGGGCGACCGCATGGAAGACGTAGTCATTGTCACCATGTCCGAATTCGGCCGCACCGCACACGAAAACGGCAACCACGGCACGGATCATGGACACGCCAACTGCATGTTCGTGATGGGCGGCCCTGTGAAAGGCGGAAAAGTCTACGGCAAGTGGCCGGGCCTCGCGCCAGGTCAGTTGAACGAGGGCCGCGACCTAGCCCTCACCACCGATTTCCGCTCTGTGCTGGGAGAAATCATCGGCGGACATCTCGGCACAACCAACCTGCGCACAGTGTTCCCGGGCTTCGACAACAGCCCAACCAAATTTCCGCGCCTTTTGAAGGCATAACTGCCGCTCTCCACGTGGGCAACGAGCCGGCGATATCCACGTGGCCTGTCCGTTCGACATTTCTGGCGGGCGCATCCTTGTTCTAGCGTGAGATTGCAGATTTCATAATAATCTCAAATTTGAACTTGTGTTCGGTCGCCGCCCGCACCGTGGAATGGGATCGCCAAGAAGCTGCTTGACTACGGCGGTTAATCACGACACTATTTCGCCACGGTCTCACAGGTCCAATCACTAGACAAGTTCGTCACGCAGACCGGATCGGCACGTTTGGGGGTGGGAGTATGGCTTCGGCAAGCCAACCAGAGAGTTCTACCTCGCTACCCGGCGCCACATCCTCGGCCGCCAGCGTTGCTGCGGTGCCTGGTGCCTCCGCGTCCACATCCACCCTGGAGCCATGGATACAGCTCATCGCGGGTGTAGTCTGCATGGCGATGATCGCCAACCTGCAGTACGGCTGGACCATTTTCGTGGACCCAATCAGCACGAAGCATCATTGGACAAGGGCCGCCATTCAGGGGACGTTCACCCTCTTCATCCTGCTTGAAACTTGGCTCGTGCCGTTTGAAGCCTATCTTGCGGATCGCTTTGGCCCACGCCTCCTCGTCATGATTGGGGGAGTGATGATCGGCTTTTCCTGGGTGCTGTTTTCCTGGGCGAACACTCTGACCGCGCTGTACGTCGGCGGAATGATTGGCGGAGTCGGGACCGGGCTTGTCTATGGGACCTGCATCGGCAACGCGCTGAAATGGTTTCAATCGCGACGAGGATTGGCTGCAGGTGTCACGGCGGCAGGCTTCGGAGCCGGCGCGGCTCTCACTGTGCTGCCGTTAACCTACACGTTGAGGACGAGCGGCTACGAAGCGACTTTTTTCCGCTTTGGACTGTTACAAGGTATTGTGGTTCTGCTCGCGGCGCTCGCGCTGAAAAAACCGTCTGGCCGCGCCGCCGCTCGCAAGAAGAATCCTCGGCTGCCGCAGACCAAGACGGACCGCACCCCGTTCCAGACGCTAGGGAGTCTAGTCTTCTGGCTGATGTACGTCGATTTCGTTCTCGTGGCGGCGAGCGGCCTAATGGCCACGGCGCAACTTGCGCCCATCGCCAACGGCTTCGGTATCGCCAAGACTCCAGTCACGCTGCTGGGTGTAACGACTTCCGCGCTGGTGTTCGCGTTGTCGCTCAATAATCTAATGAACGGAGTGAGCCGCCCGCTCTTTGGTTGGGTTTCAGACTGGCTCGGCCGGGAAATGACGATGTTCCTCACTTTCCTCGCCGAAGGCATCGGGATCCTTTTCCTCGATCGCTACGGCAACAATCCTGTCCTTTTTGTGATTCTCGCGGGCCTGGTTTTCTTCGCCTGGGGCAACATCTTTAGCATTTTCCCGGCACTTACGTCCGACCACTTCGGCAACAGGTACGCCACCACGAACTACGCGCTGCTTTACACCGCGAAGGGCTGCGCCGCGTTCTTCGTCCCCATTGGCAGCATCCTCGCTGCCCGAACGGGCAGCTGGCACACAACGCTCGTGATTGCCGCCGTCATGAATGTTGTTGCTGCGCTGCTCATGCTCCTCGTGCTGAAACCGCTCCGCTCGCGCATGATTCACCGCGAGGAGACACTGGCCGCTACCGCTTCCGACTAACGTAAAAACAGGCTAACGAAGAAATTAGCTTGAGTGGGGTCTCGGGCAAAGCCTCAGGTAGGGAACAGCTCGCGGGCTAGAATCTTGGGTGGGGACGTTTCCCATTCATTCTCCGAAAACCAAAATGGGGTGGGGTGGGCGCCTTACGGGCAGATGCCTTGGCGGCATCCCCGCTTTTTCTCGTCCGGAATGTCGGAGAATCGCGCCGGGGTGAAGCCATTGCGGTTGGGCATTTGGACTTTCGGAAGCGTTTTAGCGTCGAGGACGTCGCCTTCCTGAATGATCCCGTTCTTGTAGAGGATGAACGCGGTCAGCGCGTAGACCTCATTCGGCGCAAGCGTTCCGCTCTTGCCTCGCGGCATCGCGCGGTGAATGTAATCCCAGACCATCGTCGCGTACGGCCAGTAAGACGCGACGGAGCGCACCGGCTTTATCGTGGTCAGTGTGTCGTGAGCATTCTTGTCCGTCACGAGCGCCGGACCGATCTGCGCGCCCTCGCCGGAAGCCCCATGGCATACGGCGCACTTGTCGGCGAAGATCGCCGCGCCTTCCTTGGCCGATCCGGTGCCGGGGGGCAGGCCTTTTCCTTCCGGGCTGACGGAAATATCTTCCGCCTGAATTTCTACCTTCGTCGCAGGAGTGCCGATGCCCTTGTAAGACGGCATCGCGGATTGCGCTGCAGCGCTCGCCGCAATAGCAGCGAGTGCGACCCCGGCGATGGCGACCTTAGTAAATCGCATTTTTGACACTCCCGTCGCGATTGACTTTCCAGGGCTGAATGGCGTTCAAGTCGCTCGTAACTTGATTGCTCTCCCTGAAGAAGTCGACGTCGGTCCCCCAAATCTTGGCGACTTCCGCGAGGCTTGGCTGAACGACTCCATTGTCATCCGTGCAGCGGGAGAGCAGCATCGCTTCCTCCCCGTTCCAATTCCAAGGAATCGTGAACCGAGTGTGCGCCTTGCGCGCGATCGGATCTTGCACCTGCGCGTCCTTCCAGGTGCGGCCGTTGTCGGTAGAAACTTCGACGCGGCGAATCGACCCGCCTCCCGACCACGCGAGGCCAGTGATCTCGTAAAATCCAGGCCCGAGCAAATGGTGCCCGCCCGAGGGGCGCGTGATGACGGACTTCGGTCCCAGCTCGAACTCAAACCACCGCGACATTCCATCCGGCATGAGCCGCGGATACCTGGTGACCTCCATCATGCCCATGTAGGGCTCGTCCACCACTTGAATTCGGTGCAGCCATTTCACGTTGCAGATTCCTTGCCAGCCGGGGGTGATGAGGCGCATCGGGTACCCCTGCTCCGGCCGCACGGGCTCGCCGTTCTGTGCGTAGGCCACCAGCGCGTCATCCATCGCTTTGCCAATCGGAACACTCTTCGAGTGTTTGTAATCGTCGGCGCCTTCCGCGATGATCCACGTCCCGCCTTTTTGCACACCCGCTTGCTCGAGCAGCAGCGACAGCAACACTCCGGTCCACTGGCTGCAGCTGGTGAATCCGTGCGTATCTTGGACGGTCGCATCGGGAGAAACTCGATAAGAGCCGCCGAGCCCTCCAGCGGTGCTGTTCCCGTGACACTCGACGAAATGAAAGCGCGAGACCGAAGGCAGACGCTGCAAGTCCTCGAGCGAAAGCGTCATCGGGCGATCCACCATGCCGTGAATCAGCAGGCGATGCTCCTTGGGATTAATGTCGCGCGGCTCGTATCCGTGCGAAATGACGTAGTGGAGCGAATTCGGCGTGATCATTCCAGCGGAATCCTGCAGCGGAGTAGTCAGTCCGAAGACGCGCTGTTCCTCAGGCCGGCGGCGTTCCGGATTGTTGATGCTGCCGCGGCGAATCGAATCGACAAAGTGCGAGCGCTCCCCGTAGTCGTGCAGCTCGTCAACGCGTCCCCGGGGAATATCCGCGGCGATGGATTTCTCGACGGCGGTTGCTCCGACAGCTAGGCCCGCGAGTGCGGCTCCGCTCCTGAGAAATTGCCTGCGGCCCGGTTTTAGGCGATTCATGTGATCCTCCTGCCCGAAATTACGGAAATGGTATCACAGGAGGGCGAAGATGATGTGCCCGGTCCCACAAGGATTGCGCGTTGGGCCGGGCATAGGTGCGACCTTTCGCTAACTCCGCGGCTAACGGGAAGCCAACGTCGGCGAGCCTTCTGGGTCGAGCACTCCCAGCTTATTGTTCCACCATTCGCCGAACCAGATGCGTCCTTTGGCATCCAGCCCCACGAAGCGGGGATACGCGCCGTGCGTCGGGATCGGATACTCGACGAACTGTTCGGTCTTGGGATCGAATCTCGTGATGCTGTTCCCGCTGAAATCGGCGTACCAGATGTAGCCGGTTTTGTCGTCCAGGATTAGTCCATAGGGACGCGCCTTCGCCGTGGGTGGCTGATACATCGTGAATTTTTTCGTTTTAGGTTCAAGTTTTCCGAGCTTGTTGCCCATGAAGTCGCTGAACCAGACGTTGTCCTGCGCGTCAAGGATGATCCCATTCATGTTGGGGGTTGCGGGCGGCTTGAATTCGGTGGTCTCGCCGGTTTTGGGATCGAGCCTCGCGATTGTTCCCATGTTCGTTTCCGTAAACCACACCATTCCCTTGGAATCGACGGCGACAGCATACGTTCTGCCGCTCGGTTTCCCCGCGTAACGTTGATACGCTCCCTCGGAATCATCCGGGTATTTTTCCGGCAGCGTGTGTTTAAACGCCTTGAATTTTTCCGTCTCAATGTCGAAGCCGAGGAATTCGTCGGGCGAAGACATGGAAGACATCCACAGATTTCCGTCGGGCGCGACGGCGACGGTGTGGGTACCTGCTTCCTTTTCGGCCCATTTGTATTCCTTCAAGATGCCCGTTGTGGGATCGACGGAAACAAGTTTGGCAGGTACGCCATGGGCATCGAGTGCCATCCACAAGCGCCCATCCTTGCCGACGATAGGAGTGTGCGGCACGGATTTCGGCGTCGGGACGGGGTACTCCGTGAATTTCTGAGTCGCGATGTCGAAGCGCCCGACTTTGTTCGACAGATAGTCGTACTCCGCGAACCACGCGATGTTGCGCGAAGCATCCACGGTGACGCTGTGCACCCACGCGCCCGAGGTCGGAACCCTGTATTCCCGATAGGTTCCCTTCAAGGCCGCATCGGAAACATTCGCGTGTTTGATCTGCTCCGTTGTGGGTGGATCCGAGTCAGGACCAAAGTACGTCGCATTAGGACCGAAATATTTTTCCAGCGCGGCGCCCAGGGCTGCGAGCTGCTCAGAGCTGAAGGTCGGCTGGAACATTTGTCGGTCGCCCGTCATCGCAGGCAAAAATTCCTGCCATTGCTCGGAGTCGTTGCCGCGCCGCTTGATGATCGTGTCGAAATTGTGGCAGCTGATGCAGGTCGCGCGGATCATGCGAGTATCGGCGTTGTCCGGCAGCAAGCTGTCAATTTCGGCGCCCGAGAGACGCGATACATCGATGCGCGGGCTCAGAGTGAAGTTCGTGTCGCCCGGCTGCGAGACATCCTTGGTCTGCTTCTTTGGCCCGAAGCCGTACGCGTCGGCGGAAACATCGTAGGTGCCGGCGGGAACCGTGATCTCGTAGCGGCCGTCGTTTTGCGAGTACCCAGAAATGCTCAGATTACCCGCGGTCGCCTTGATAATCGCCCCGCGAACCGGTTTGCCCGCGGCGTCCGTGACGACCCCGTGAACCACGGCGTCCGCGGCCGCCAGCGTGGCCGTGAGAAACAAGACCGAACAAAGCGCGAGTGTTAGCGGAACCCATAGTTTTCTCATCTTTTCTTTCTCCTTGCTCCGTTTGGAGCGAAGCGGGGTTAGGCCCGGTGAACCGATACGTTTTCTTGCCGTCGTGGGGAAGGGCTTTCTCTTGCACCTCTCCCGATTCGGCCATTCTCTTCAGAACCATGTGAATAGTCGCCTGCGGATTCTGATATTCCGTCAAATCGTGACCAAGTCGTTCCAGGGCAAACTTGATGTGACGCGGCCGCAGAAACTCGGGTGACGCGGCCTTCAAGACCGTTCTGATTTCATCGGCCAGTGTGGACTGCTCGAGCAGGTAAGAAGCCTCCGTGCTGGGACTAAACTCGACGCCTTCGCTCTCGCACAGTCCCGCCAATGTTTGAAGGGACTGGCGCAGAAGGACAATGCGCCGTTCTGTTTCCTGCTGTTTGGCTAGAAGGTCGGCCAGTTCCTGCTTGGCCGAGTCGTAAGCTTTTTGATACTCAGTGGAATTCGTCATGGCGCGATACTAAGCAAACGTGATAACCATGTCAAGGAATATTTAAGCAAATGTGATAATACATTCCAGGCCGCTCCAAGCGGAGACCCGTGCTGCCTGCCACTTCAGGGACAGTGCCCGAGCTTGCAGCCGCGCTTCTTCCAATCGTGGATCTCATCCAGATTCTGCGGAATGAATCCGTCCCGATTGGGCATTTTGATTTTGGGCAGACTCTTCGCGTCGATCACGTCGTCTTCTTTAATAATCTCGTCGCGGAACAGAATGAACGCCGTCAGAGAGTAGACCTCGTCCGTTTTCAGCGAGCCTTCCTGGTACCGCGGCATGGCGCGGCGAACGTAGTCAAAGATTGTCGTCGCGAAGGGCCAGTAGCTTCCCGTAGTCAGCTTCGGATGCATGGAGGTGAGCGTTCCGGCTCCGCCGATGAGCGCAGGCGCCTGCGCGCTGCCTTCGAGGTTCTCTCCGTGGCAGGCGGCGCACTTTTCTGCAAAGAGCCGCGCTCCGGTTTTCGCGGTGCCGCTTCCAGGGGGCAATTCCTTTCCGTCCGTGCTGATGGCAATGTCCATCGCCTGGACTTCTTGCGCCGTGGGAATGCGGCCTACATTTTTGTAGTTCGGCGCCTGCGAGGCTGCACTCAGGCAGGCCGCCACGGCTGCCGCCGGCACGAAAAGACTAAGACGAAAACGAAATCGCATTTTGGACGCTCCCGTCACGATTCACTTTCCAGGGCTGGACCGCGTTGAAGTGGCCGGGAATCGTCCCCGTTTTGGCGAAGAATTCCGGCTCAACCTTCCAGAATTTTGCTAGCTCGGCGACGGTAGGCTGGCGCTCTCCCGCATCATCCGTGCAGCGTGATTGCAGAATTGTTTCTTCGCCGTTCCATTCCCACCCAAATCCGAACCGCACGTGCGCCTTGGGATAGATCGGGCTTTGCACTTCGGCTTCCTTCCAGCTTGCGCCGTTGTCGGTGGACACTTCGATCGAGCGAACCGAGCCTCCTCCGGACCACGCCAGTCCGCTGATTTCATAGAAGCCGGGGCCAGGAAGTTTCTGGCCGCCTGAGGGGCGGGTGATGACCGTCCGCGGTCCCATCTGGAATTGGAACCAGCGCGATGCGCCGTCCGGCCGCAGGCTCGGATACTTCGTGCTTTCCCACATTCCCATGTACGGTTCGTCAACAAGCTTGATCCGCCGGAGCCATTTCACGTTGTTGATGCCTTCCCAGCCGGGAACCAGGAGCCGGATTGGATAGCCCTGCTGCGGACGTAGCGCCTCTCCGTTTTGCCCGTAAGCGATAAGGATGTCGTCCATCGCCTTTTCGATTGGAATGCTCTTTGTGTGTTTTCCCTTTTCCGAACCTTCGGCGACGATCCACTTCGCCTCAGGCTTTACCCCTGCTTGCTTGAGGATCGTGGAAAGTGGAACGCCGGTCCACAGGCTGCAGCTCGTGAAGCCGTGCGTGTCCTGCGCGGTTGCGTTCGGTGACACGCGGAACGCGCCAGTCGGTCCGCCGGGAGTGCCGTTGGCGTTGCACTCGAGAAAATGCGCGCGCGTGACGGACGGAAAGCGCTTCAAGTCGTCCATCGAAAAGATCAGCGATTTTTCGACGAGGCCGTGAATCAGCAGGTGGTGCTCGGCAGGATCGATATCGGGCGGCTCGTAGCCATGAGAAATCATGAAATGGAGCGAAGCGGGAGTGATGTAACCGACGGAATCTTGAATCGGCGTTCGGTATCCGAAATCGCGATGCCATCCTGCAGGCGCGGGATCATAAAGGCCCATGGCGCCGTAGCGCTCGGAAGTCTCGAATCGGGACCGCAGGCCATAGTTGTGCAAGTCGATGCGAGCCGCTCCGGCGCTGTCTGGTAAAGCGCTCTGGCTCCGCGCGGCGCTCGACACTCCGACGGCCAAACCGGCGAGCGCGGCGCTGTTTTTTAGAAACCGCCGCCTGCCGGAATCCTTCGGTTTCATAGATTTCTCCTCGGGAAATGCTTTCGAAAGTCTTAACAAAGGCAGGGGGTGTTGTCAACGAAATGGTGGGAATACGCGGTCATCAGGAGTTAACCAAACGCTCAAAATTGGGTACTGTGGCGGCTCTCGACATAGTGCGCCGGCTAATCTGTGCCGCCCCTACGGGGCTTCCTCCGGGATCGCCGAAGTTCCCAGCGCTTGCGTGCTGGGCTACGGTGTGTCGCTTCTTTCAGAGGCTTTGGTTGCGAGAGATGCCAGCACCTGGATTTCTTGCAGGATTCGCCACAAGTACGTCCTTCCCGCGGTGAATGCCTGCGCAAAGTGCGATCCCGCGCCACTAGTTCCGTCATTGTGAGAGGCGTAGGCTAGCGGGAAACGTCAGTTCGTCTGACCGACGCTAGTGGGGGCTCAGGCGAGGACTGCCGGATGCGCATCCCATAGAATGACCGATACACGAAGAAGAAGGAAACGGCGAAGAACACGGCGGAAAGCGCGTAGGTCAGCATACCGCCTGTTTCGGAAGTAAGTTTCACAGCCAGTTCAACAGCGAGCAAGCCAAACAACGTAGTGAACTTGATCACGGGGTTGAGCGCAACGGAGGAAGTATCCTTGAACGGGTCGCCGACCGTATCGCCGATGACGGTTGCATCATGCAGCGGCGTACCTTTTTGTTTTAGTTCTACTTCTACGATTTTCTTTGCGTTGTCCCACGCGCCGCCCGCGTTGGCCATGAAGATCGCCTGATACAGGCCGAACACGGCGATGGAAATCAGATAGCCGATGAAGAAAAAGGGCTCGAGGAAGGCGAAAGCGAGCGCGGCGAACAGCACGGCGATAAAAATATTCAGCATCCCTTTCTGCGCGTATTGCGTACAGATTTCGACGACCCGCTTGCTGTCGGCGACGGATGCTCTTTCGACGCCTTCCAGCCTGATGTTGGCTTTGATGAACTCCACAGCGCGGTATGCGCCGGTGGTCACGGCCTGCGTGGAAGCTCCGGTGAACCAGTAGATCATCGCGCCCCCGGTAATCAAGCCGAGCATGAAGGGCGCGTGCAGCAACGACAGCTTCCCGACATTGTTTTGAAGGCCGTTGGTCAGGGCCATGATGATCGAGAAAATCATGGTCGTGGCGCCTACCACCGCTGTGCCGATCAAAACTGGTTTCGCTGTCGCTTTGAACGTGTTGCCCGCCCCGTCGTTTGCTTCGAGAAGATCCTTCGCGCGTTGAAAATTGGCTTCGACGTTGAAGTCCTTTTTCAGTTCCTCTTTGATATTCGGGATCTGCTCGATCAAGGAAAGTTCATAGACCGATTGCGCGTTATCTGTTACCGGCCCGTACGAATCGACCGCGATCGTTACCGGCCCCATTCCCAAGAAGCCAAACGCAACTAGGCCGAAGGCAAAGACCGGCGCCGCGATCATCAGCGATCCGAGTCCGAGGCGAGAAAACAGGAAACTGATGGACATGAGCAGCACCATCGCGAGTCCCAGGTAGTAGGCGGAGAAATTTCCCGCGACGAACCCGGACAAGATGCCGAGAGATGCGCCGCCTTCCTCCGCTGACGTGACCACTTCCTTGACGTGCCGCGATTCCGTGGAGGTAAAAGCCTTCACCAGCTCAGGGATAACTGCCCCCGCCAGCGTTCCGCAGGAAATGATCGAGGCGAGCTTCCACCATTGCGTAGTGTCGTCGCCTAGCTTGGGAATGATGACGGCGGAAATCGCATACGTCAGCGCGATCGAAATGAACGAAGTGAGCCAAACCAGAGAAGTGAGCGGCGCTTCGAAATTCATGCTGTCGGCGTTGCTGTAGCGTGCGCGGGCGATAGCGGCGTTGATGAAGTACGCCGCAGCGCTGGCGACCAGCATGGCGATGCGCATCACGAAAATCCAGACTAGCAACTGCACTTGCACCTTGGGATCAGTCACGCCCAGCAGGATGAAAGTAATCAGCGCCACGCCGGTGACGCCGTACGTCTCGAACCCATCGGCGCTCGGCCCGACCGAGTCACCGGCGTTGTCGCCAGTACAGTCGGCAATCACGCCGGGATTACGTGCGTCGTCTTCTTTGATTTTGAAAACGATCTTCATCAGATCCGAACCGATGTCGGCAATCTTGGTGAAGATGCCGCCGGCGATGCGGAGCGCTGCCGCGCCCAGAGATTCACCAATCGCAAATCCGATGAAACACGGCCCCGCGTAGTCGCCGGGAACGAAGAGCAGGATGAAGAGCATCATCAGCAGCTCTACGCTGATTAGCATCATGCCGATACTCATCCCAGCCTGTAGAGGGATGTTGTAGATGGGGTACGGCTTGCCGCTCAGTCCGGCAAACGACGTGCGCGAATTAGCGAATGTGTTTACGCGGATTCCAAACCAAGCCACGCCGTAACTGCCCGCCATTCCAAGAAGACTGAACAGGAGAATAATAGGAAGAGTGATGGCCACAGGCTTGTCCGGCACCGGCGACAAAACCCCGAAGTAAAGCACGATCACAACGGCAATGAAAACCCACAACAAGAGCAGGAATTTGCCTTGAGTAAGAAGATAGGTTTTACAAGTTTCGTAAATCAGTTCGGAGACTTCGCGCATCGCCCGATGGACCGGCAGGTTCTTCAGGTGTCGGTAAATCGTCAGACCAAAAATAAGGCCGAAGATGCAAAATAAAATTCCGATCATGAGCAGCTTGTGTCCATCGATTCCCAGGAACGTGACTTGGGAAAGGTCAGGCAACTTGAGGCTGGCTTCGCCGCCGGCATTTTCTTGAGCTGCCGCGCTCGCCGCGCCCGACATGATTAGCAGAACGACTGAGGCGGCTAACATCGCGATTCGGCTTCGAAGCGAGCGAAGGCTCGCGAGCCACTTACCCATCAGAGATCCTCCGTTTAACCGCAAGCTCAAAAGTACGATTCCGTCGTTCAGACCGCTTCCGACACACTAGTTCGGCCTATTCTATCGCTCTGGGCACGGATGGAACGGCTGACCAGGTTTCGTCCAGGCTGCCTGTTTGTGAAGAAAGGATGGAAAACCCTCGCTCTGCCCCGGCCCGAAATTTCGTTACCGACCGTATTGAATGGCGGACACCCACAACCGATGCGGTACACAAAGGACATTTGTATAACATGGAGGCGTTGAGGGGTCAAACCGTTCCGCCGCAACGTGTGTAGCTGCGCCAACCATGGAAAACGTAGCCTGACGAAAAGATTGGAAGCCCCGCCGCGCAGGCAGGCGCCATTGCTGTCGAGGTAACTCTTTGAGGAGCGAGGGCCTTCCGGCGCTTGGACCGGCAGGGAAGCGGGAGCACAATCAATTGTAAACCAGTCGGCAGCGATGCCGCCGCGTAAACCGGTCACGGTCGAGCAACAATCACTGAAAGCTCAATCGTTCACGGTGGTGCGCCTGTGGCCCGGCTGCCGAGAAGAGAGACGTTGTCTATGCGGACTGACTCCACTGGAGTCAAACTTGGGGTCGCATTTGGCTTTCTCATCGTTCTCCTGATCAGCGTCAGCTGGCTCGCTTTAACCCGAACAAAGCAGATCGATACGGGCTCCAACGAAGCCCTTACCGTGGCGCTGGTGCTTGCCGCGATCACGGTGGCGATTGGAATCGCTGTCGACGTGACCGTACAGCTGTCTCGCGACTCGGAAGCGCGAGAGCAAGACAGACTCGAAATCCGCAAGCTCAACGAGGAACTAGAAAGGAAAGCGGCTGAGCGCGGGGAGGATCTGGCACGAACCGTCGAGACGCTGAAAGGAGAAGTGTTCGAACGAAGGGCGAGAGAAGGCGACCACCGCAGGTTGGCCGCAATCGTGGAATATTCAGATGACGCCATCGTTGCTGCTTCGCTCGACGGAATCATCACCGAATGGAATGCCGGGGCGGAGCGGATGTTTGGCTTTTCGCGCGAGGAAATTATCGGGAAGCCGCTTTGGCAGATCACGCCACCGGACCGCCACAACGAAATTCGCGAGAGCCAGGCAAAACTGTTGACAGGCGTGAGCGTGGTGCGCCTCGAGTCGGTGCGGCTCAAAAAGGACGGAACTCCGCTCGACGTGGCCATTGCGATCTCCCCAGTCTTCGACCAGGACGGGCGAATCATCGCCGGTTCCGGCATCATGCGGGATATCAGCGAGCGCAAGAGCATGGAAGATGCCCTGCGGCGGTCGGAAGCGAACTTCCGATCCCTTGTGCAGAACGCCCCGTACGGGATTCTGCGTACAACTTCCGATGGCCGGATCATGCAGGCGAATCCTGCACTGGTCGAAATGCTCGGTTACTCATCCGAAGAAGAAGTTTTGAATCTTCATATGGGGAAGGATGTCTATCTCAATCCCGGCGAGAGGGAAGAAGTGATCCAGTGGTGTGTGAGTCAGGACTCCATCCAGGGAATTGAAGTTCAATGGAAGCACAAGAGTGGAAGACCGTTTACGATCCGTTGTGCGTCACACCTGGTGAGAGACGGTGAAGATAAAGTCGAATACATGGAAGACTTCGTCGAGGACATTTCCGAACGCAGAGCCATGGAGCAGCAGCTGCGTCAGGGGCAGAAAATGGAGGCGATTGGGCGGCTCGCCGGGGGTATCGCCCATGACTTCAACAATTTGCTCGGAGTGATCATCGGGTACGGAGATTTGGTCCTGGAAAAAGCAGGTGACGCTAGTCCGCTGCGCACTCCGGTCGAGCAGATTCGAAAGGCGGCCGACCGCGCATCTTCGCTCACCCGCCAACTTCTCGCCTTTAGCCGGCAGCAAATGCTGGAAGTGAAGGTCCTCGATTTGAACTCTGTTGTTACCGAGATGGGAAAAATGTTGCCGCGGCTCCTGGGCGAAGACATTCAGCTGGAAACTTCGCTGGACCCGACGCTGGGTAAGGTGAAGGCGGACGAGGGACAGATCGAGCAAGTCGTTATGAATTTAGCTGTCAACGCGCGCGATGCGATGCCCAACGGCGGGCGGTTGCTGATTCATACAGCGAACGTGTCTTCCGCGGATGAGTTCGATCTCGAGCAACCTCCGATTGTTCCAGGGAAATACGTGATGCTGCTGGTAAAAGACAGCGGGATGGGGATGGACGCGGAGACCCGGGCGCATATTTTTGAACCTTTTTTCACAACCAAGGAACAAGGGAAGGGAACTGGACTTGGCCTCGCGACGGTGTACGGCTTTGTGAAGCAGAGCGGCGGATATATTTGGGTAAGCAGCGAGCTGGGCGCCGGAACGACGTTCACAATCTACTTGCCGCAAGTGCAGGAAGAAGTCGCGAAGCGTCCTTCGCCTCACGTCGACCCTGCTTCGCGCCGGGGCGCGGAGACGATTCTCCTGGTTGAGGACGAATCCTCTCTCCGAGGTTTGACTCGCAACATCCTTGAAGAAAAAGGTTACACCGTACTGGAGGCAGGGAACGGAGTCGAAGCGATCGATCAGGCGCGGAACTACCGGGGGACGATCCATCTTCTTTTGACGGATATGGTTATGCCTGGAATGAGTGGGCAAGCTGTTGCGGCAAAACTTGCGGTGATGCGGCCCGGGATTCGCGTGCTCTACATGTCCGGCTACACTGGGTTTGAGACGCGCGGCCTTGCTGATGTCGAGACCGTCGTCATCCGCAAGCCTTTCACGCGTGACATTCTGCTCGATAAGCTGCGCGAGACCCTCGATCTAGCCGAGAAAACGCAGCGGCGGTAATTAGTGACGTAGGCTTCGGCCTGTGGGGTTAGTTGGGAGCGCGGCAGCCTAGGCGCAACAAAACTCCGCACCCTAAAAGCTTGCGCCACAAGGTGTTGTCCGCGAAATTGCAGAGGTTCCGGCGGCTCTACTTCCTGCTACATCTTTTTTGTCGCCGTGGGTGGCAGCAGTCCATTCATGCGCAGATAGATCGACAGGCCCGCGTAGTGATCCACAAGGTCATACGAGACCGCCTCCGCCACGCCTAGCCGCGTGATCTGTCGGCCCCCGAAGAAGGGAACCATCTCCGCCAGACCCGCGTCGGTTATCTTCGAAAAGGCTTGGGAACAATAGTCCATAGAAGCCTTGAGCGCGCCCACCAGCTTGTCTTTGGGATCCGCCTCGGCTGCCTTCTGGGCCTGCGGTGGAGGCACCGTGAGGAGCTTCGCACACACCAGGTAGTTCACATCAGCAACGTGAGCAATTGTCGCCCCGAACGTGCGGACGTCAGCGCTCGGGCGATAGCTATATTTCTCCGGCGGCATAGCTTCGGCCGCCCCGATCACATTCTTCGAATATTCATCGAACGTCTTTCGAACCGTTGCCGTCAGCGGATTGGCCGTGTCCTGCGCCGTGGATACCATTGGAATCGCTAAGCAGATCGCAAAAAGGCAGATGAATCTTTTCATTCCTCTATTCTCCTCGTGGGTACGATGTTAGATCACTAGGTCGTCGCAGGATACGCTGGAAGGGAAACCCGTTCAAGCGCATGTCTGGAGCGGTCGACAGGCACACAGCCATTTTGGAATCACTTCAGCTACTCCGCGATTGCGGCTGCCAACGTTTCGACGACGGCCAAGTTTTGCAGCAACTCCTGCGGCAAGCCGTGCCGCCCCTGCAAGTACGTCAGGCTGTTGTAAGAAACCCAGACCTTTCCTTCGCGATCCTCTGCGACCAAAATTTTTAGTGGCAGATCAATCGCGATACTGGGGGCGGCCAGCATGAGTGGCGTTCCGGCCTTGGGACTACCGAAGATGACGACCTTTGTGGCAGGCATCTTCATCCCAACTTTTTCCGCCTCACCCGAGTGATCGACGATCGCGAAAATGGTCACTCCCTTCGCTTGCAGGGCGCGAGTAAGCCTCTGTAGTGTTTCATCGACAGAATGATTGCTTCTCTTGCTCACCATTCCACTGTTAGCGTTGGGGGACATGTAGCTCACCTCGTTATGTCCAGAGTGCGAATTCGCTGAGCCGCGAACCGAGATCAGATAGATGGCCATTCCCAGGCCGACTAGAGCCAGAAAAAGAGATGTGCCGACAGCGAGAGCCGTCCCGTGGGAACGCACTCCCTGGCCTTGAGACAGACTCCGCACCAAATGAAGATGGTGCCATCCGGAGAGCAGATTCACCAGGATGCCGGCTCCGATGAGCGCAGTGCCAAACCACAGTGACAGGCCGTAAGGCTGGGCAGCGGGAGTGTGCTGGGCAATTTGAAGCTGTTGCAGAAACAATCCGAACCTGGCCACGACGAAGCCAAAACCCATCAGCGCCAGCCCGGTGCGAATCCAAGCGAGCAGAGTTCGCTCCGCCGCCAGATAATCGCGCAGGTCGCCTCCCTGGTTCGTTCCCGTTGGCTCGTCTATTTTGCTGCCCACGTGGTTAGCTCCCGTTCCTCACTCGCCCTTTCAACATCACTCCAGCCGGAGCTAGTTTGCGAGTGATGCGGGCACAGCCGCCGCAAGGAGCCGGATCCCGAAACAGGATTACCCACACAGCCATACCCAACTCAGTTCTGTCCGGCAACCGTCGAAAGGAATTCACGGGCTTCAACGAGCTCGCGGCGGGTCGAGTTTCCTCCGGCGGTCGCCTTCAAGATCTGCTGATAGTAGTCGCTCGCTTTGTTCAGTTGCTTAGATAATTCAGCGGCGCGTCCTGCGCCATAGAGCGAATTAAAACGGTCGGGACTGAATTTCAACTCCGCCTCATATTCGCTGAGGGCCTTTTCAGCCTCGCCAATCTCAAGCAGCATGTCTCCGAGCATTTCGTGGGCAGGTGTCCCGCCGTCCGGCTCGAAAATCCCTTGTTCCTTGCTCGCGAGTTCGCGCAGAATTCCAAACGCTTCCTCGTCATGGTGCTCGGCGTGGTCGATCCACGCGAGGGCTACGCGCCGGTCCTCGTCCACTGCTTCGATTGACATATGCCGTTTCTTCTCTTTTACGAGCGTTGTATGCAGGTCCTCGATTGCCTGCAAGTTTGTCCGCGCAGATGCCAGGTCTCCACTCCTCGCGGCTCCGATGGCGCGAGCTTTGTAGGTAATCGAAGTATCGGGGTCGCCAGCTGCCGAAAGCTGAGGCAGGGCCGCGGCTGCTTTCCAATCACGGGATTCCAAGGCATATGCAGCGGAAAATGACACCAGAGCCGAGACCTGCGGATCGAAATCCATACCGTACATATTTTTCATTTTCGGCAGGGATTTAACCTCGTCTATCAGCTGACGCGCCTCCTCGTCCCGACCACTTTGAAGATAGGCGTAAATGAGAAACGCCATAGCGTGATATTGGTGCCCTTGGTCCTCCATGTTGGCGGCAGCCGCATTGCGGCTGGCGGCGATAGACGCGAGGTTGGAATCGATATCTTCCTGCCACAATCCCAGGCGAGCAAAAATATGCGAGGGCATGTGCAACGCGTGCGGAGCGGCCGGAGCAATCTTGGCGTAACGCCGTGCGGCGGGCAGGCCCTGTGCAGCCATTCCAGGAACGTCGTAACAGTGAATCAAATAGTGCGCCACGCCAGGATGGTTGGGCTCCAGCTTAAATAGTTCTTCTAGGATGGAGGATGCCTTCCTCCGGTTAGCGTGAGCGTGGTCATCGGTGACGATGAGAGACCCAGCGTAAAAAGTCGCCGCTTCGTGATCGTCCGGGTACGTATGGTGTAGCCGGTCCATTGCCGTTGTGAAAGCCTCTTCGCGCTTGTACGTTTCATCTTTCGGACGGGCGTAGAACTCGCCCAGCGCTGCGAGATAGCCGCGCTCGCGTGCGGTGCCCGGATGCAACGAATTCCCAGCGTCGATTTCCGCCAAGCCCTGTTCGCGCTTGGATGCGTCTGGCGTGTCCCAGCGCCACATGCTCTTCGCTATGCCCCAATGCGCCATCGCGCAGTGCTCATCGTCATTCAGGACCTGCCGGAAAGTTCGCTCGGCGGTGTCGAAAGCGAAGGAATGAAGCAGTGCCACGCCTTCATCGAAGCGTTTCTGCGCAGCCGGCGAGCACGAGACAGGGAAGTGCACCGCCCCGAGCTCCTGCGGTGTGAGCTGGTCGTGCTGATGGCTCTGGTCCGCCATCAACGCCGAGGGTACCGCGAGTACGACTAACAGCAATGCGATGAACGGAACCATCGGACCGTTCCCCCGACGAGAGTCTAATAGTGCGCGGTGGGGTGGTCAATTTCCGCGATGTATTCTTCTGCTGCCCGTGGCAGTGTCCTAGACAGCCTAGGATGCCTGGGGCGCCGGGCGTTCGTGGAGGATCATCCAGGACGTGCCGAACCTGTCCCTTAGCATGCTGAAGCGGTGGGCGAAGAAAGTCTCCTGCATCGGCATAAAGATCTCCCCGCCGTCCGAGAGCACCTTATGGATGCGCTCGGCCTGGTCGTTGCTGTCAACGTTGAGAGAGAGATAGGCGCTGCGCATGGGCTGATAGCGCCCCGGCGGCATGTCGGCTCCCATGAGCATCGTATCGCCGAGATCGATACGAGCGTGGAGGATCGTGTTTTTCAACTCCGGCGGAACGCTGTTCAGGCCCTGCTGTTCACCGTGAGTCATCATCATAGTGATTTTCCCGCCGAGGTGTTTTTCGTAGAAACGGAAAGCGTCCGCGCAGTTGCCGCCGTAGTTGAGATACGTGTGCATTTTCATTTCGCTGTTTTTCCTTTCCTGGATTTAGCTGGAGAATCAAAGGGTGGAATAAGAGGCGTAGGATCGCGCTGCTCCCAACGGCGATAGGCCTCTGCAAGCACGGCTTCGCGGTTCTGCTCCATCTGTACAATGAAGGAGCTGGGCGCGCCGGTGTCCTCATGATGCGCGGCCCAGATGAGCAGCTCAAGCAGAACCGGAGCGAGCGCGATGCCCTTCGGCGTCAGGCGGTAGTAGGCGCTGCGGCCGTCTTCGGCCGCGGGCTCGACAGTGAGAATACCGCTGTCCTTGAGCTTCTGGAGGCGATCCGAAAGGGTATTCGTGGCAATTCCTTCTCCTGAGTTCTCAAATTCGTGGAATGTCCGGTAACCGCGCACCATCATGTCGCGGATGATCAGAAGCGACCAGCGGTCGCCGAGAATGTCGAGCGAGACACTGACCGGGCATCCGGAGCGGTATTTCTGCTTGGCTTTCTTAGCCACGAAGAGAGGTTAAGCATTTAACTTGCAAAATGCAAGTGATTTGTGTTTACAATGCGCAGTCGGTCGCTCGTCCTGCCTCGCCCGGATGGAACTCGCGGTGAACTTGGGAGATTTCACGAATAGAAAGAGGGGTGCCGTCGATGGCTGGTCTTCAGAATTTTCCCCGCATTACTCCATTTTTGTGGTTCGACTCGAACGCCGAGGAGGCGGTCAACTTTTATCTCAGCGTGTTCAAGAATTCGCGGCGTCTCGGCGAGATGCGTAATACGCACGGGATGTCAGGGCCGAAGGGCAGCATTCTCACAGTTTCCTTTGAGCTCGACGGTCAAAAGTTTACAGCTCTGAACGGTGGCCCCTTGTTCAAATTCACGGAAGCGATTTCGTTTGTCGTCCGATGCGATTCCCAGCAGGAAGTGGATGAATATTGGTCAAAGCTTTCGGAGGGAGGCACCGAGAGTCAGTGCGGCTGGCTAAAAGATAAGTTCGGATTGTCCTGGCAGATCGTGCCCGCGCGCCTGCCCGAGCTGATCCAACATCCGAAGGCGATGCAGGCCATGCTGCAAATGAAGAAGCTCGACATCGCGGAGCTCGAACTGGCGGCAAAATCGTAGCGGGCGGTTCGGCCGTGATTCTCGACCCGCTACGTGTACTTGACGAGCGCTTTGAACCCGAAATCCATGTGCAATTGCATGTGGCAGTGGAAGAGCGACGGCCCCGGCTGATTGGCGACGAAATCGACCTCCGCATCGCTGAAGCGCGGGACGTTGACGATGTCTTTCTTGATCCCCGCCGTATTTTTTCCGCCGATTTTGACGATTTCGAAGTCGTGCCGGTGCAGGTGAAGCGGGTGCCAGTCACCGGTCTGGTTGTGAAACACCATCCGGTAGCGTTTGCCTTTCTGAACGAGTAGCGGGTCCGTGTCCGGCCAGGACTTTTCGTTGATCGTCCAACGGTTGAAGTCGACGCGATTCCCTGGAGTTTTTTTGAATGTCAGGTCAAACGTTCCGTCTGGCGCGGGCGGTTTCTCCTGACTGCCGAAAATCGTGTAGTCCCACGGCGGCTCTTTGCCAATCCCTTTCCAGGCGGGCTCGCCTTTCTGCCCAGCGTATTCGACGACCACGCCCATGCCGCGTTTGCGCTCCTCATCATCAATCGAACCGAGGACCCATACACCCGGCTGATCCATTTCCACGACGGCATCGACACGTTCCGCGACTGCGATGGTCAGCACGTCCACGCTGGCCTCGGTCGGAACAGGATTTCCATCCATCGCAATCACTCTGAATTTGTGTCCTGGCAACGCGAATGAGATGTCGTCCGTCGCGCTGGAATTCAGAAAGCGGAACAGAACGAGCTGGCCTTGCTTGACGCGGACCGGCTCGCCGTGACCGAGTGCTTTGTCGTTGATCGAGGCGCTGCCATAGGCGATTTCCCAGCCGTTGTTCGGCGGACCCAGGTGCGCGAGCGAAGGCTCCCAATGATGCGCGGCTAGAAAAATTTCCTGATCGTAGCGTCCTGGCTCGCTTTTTGGCTCGACATAGAAAAATCCGAATTGCCCGCTGAACCCGCCGCGGTCGAGATGGTCCATGGCCATCGTGTGCGTGTGATACCAGCGCGAGCCGGATGGTCCCGGCGTAAACGTATACTGTCGGCTGCCGTGCGCGGGCACGAGCGGAGTGCCTTCCTCCTCCGAGCCGTCCACATCAGAGTCGACAAACTGGCCGTGCCAGTGGACGAGTTCGGCGACGTCGGTGTCATTGAACACTTCAACCGTGATGCGCTTGCCCTCGCGCATGCGCAGCACCGGCCCGGGTGCCTTGCCGTTGTAGCCCACCGTCTTGATGGTGGTGCCTGGAGCGATCTCGACGCTGATGGGCGCGATGCGCAGGGTCACATCAGCCTTCGCCGGTGGCAGCTCAGCGAGTGAAGGAAACCGCGGAACGGAAGCTAGGGCAGCTCCCACAGCGCTTGCTCCAGTCATTGCCAGAAATTCCCTACGGTGTAGCATGTCAGCCCTCGTGTAGCCAGGAATGGATGAAGTGAAGTTCCCTTCGAAGCTTCGAAGCGCCATATTCCAATCGGCCTCAGGTCGTGTCAAGCGCGAATCGTTGAGGTGGAACGAAAATCCGCGCCGGGATTGTGCGCGGAGACGATCAGGATTAGATTACGCCGGTGCTCAGATAAAGGAGGAAGCGATGAAAAACAAAGCCCTGCAAATTCTCGCTCTGGTGATTGCGGCGTGCCCGGTTGTCGCGTTGGCTCAAGCGCCCAAGGATGGCGTCTACATCAGCGATGAAGACGTCAAGGCCGTGTTGAAGCACGCGGTCGATACGAAGCGCACGATTCCGGACAATACGATCCGAGTGATCGACATGGATAAGTATCAGCTCGGGGTTGCCGTCATCCACCGCGGCGCGCTGAAAGGCGGCGGCAATGCTGCGCCTGCCGCTGCGCCAGCTAACCCTGCGCCGGCATGCGGCGAGCAGCGCCCCGGCGCGACAGGCCCCACCGGCATTTTCCACGACGATACGGCCGAGAGCTACGTCGTCATCTCGGGCAGCGCGACCCTGATCACGGGAGGCAGCGTCGTCAACGGGAGGCGCTCCGCGCCAGATGCCGAGGTGACCACAATTCTGAACGGCCCATCCTGCAGCGGCACGATGGTGGGATACACGAGCCGTGAAATAAAGACGGGCGACATCATCATCATTCCGGAGGGCGTGCCCCACGGATTTTCGGCGATTCCCGATCATGTGACGTACCTGAGCATTCGGCCGGATTTGAAAAAGGTCCTCCAGCACGGGTACGTGAACCCAGCGCTGAAGAAGTAAAAAGCAGAGCTACGCCGGCGCGGAAGGGAAGCGCGCTCGATGAACACATACGTCCTCGTCCACGGAGCATGGCACGGCAGTTGGTGCTGGAAGCGGGTTCGGCAGGCACTCCAGGCGGAGGGTCATCAGGTGTTCACGCCGACGCTGACAGGCATTGCCGACCGTTCACATCTGCTCTCTCCACAAGTCAACCTGGACACGCATATTGCGGACGTAGTGAACCTGATTCAGTGGGAGGAGCTATCTCGCGTGGTGTTGTGCGGCCACTCTTACGGCGGCTGTGTGGTAACCGGCGTGGCGGACCGGATTCCCGATCGCATTGATGCGCTGGTCTACCTCGATGCCTTTGTTCCGGAAAATGGGCAGAGCCTACACGATCTTCTTCCTGCAGAGCAGCGAGAAGCTCAAATCCAAGCTGCGAAACAACAAGGGGACGGTTGGAAGGTTCCTCCGATTTCCGCCGAGGCGTTTCACGTAAATGCCAGAGACCGCGATTGGGTCAACCGCCAGTGCACGATGCAGCCGATCGCCACGTTGCAGCAACCGCTGGCTCTGCCAGGAGGAATCTCGCGGATCAATAACATTACATACATCCTAGCAAGCGGATGGTCCCATGCGGTTTTTCCAACTTTCTACGAACGAGCAAAGGCTAAAGGCTGGAAGACGCTGGCGATACAGTGTGGCCACGACGTGATGTTGGACATGCCGGAAGAGCTCACGCAGGCATTGTTGACGGCATCTCCTCGCGGCGTATGACAAGCAGGGTAAGGTCATCTGTCCTGCTCGCGCCGGAAGAAAAAGTACGCAAATCGTGGAGACAGGCGGCAGCCAAGGCGTCAGGCGGAAGCGCCCGCCGCTCGCCGACGAATTTTGCGAGACGGTCCACGCCGTATTCCGCGCCCAAAGGGTCGCGCGTTTCGGTGACGCCGTCGGTAAAGAGAAATAGGGAATCGCCCCGGTCCAGGCGGGTCCTCTGCACACAGTATTCGGCGTTCGAAAACATTCCGAGGGGCATGCCGCTAGATTCGAGTTGGGCTACGTCGCTATTCCGCAGCGCCAGCACAGGGCAGTGACCGGCGCCCGTTATTTCCAAGTCGCCCGTTCGCGACATCCTCCCACAGACGAGCGTGGCGAACTGATCGGCAATGGTGCTCTCGCAAAGAAGACGATTGGCTTGTCCCATCAGTTGGTCGATGGGGAGGTCGACGGTCGCCAGGCTACGAAACATTGCGTGCAGACGCGTCATGAGCATGGAAGCGGCCACGCCGTTGCCCGAAACATCTCCCAGCAGGAACAGGAAGCCTCCTGCCCCATTTTCCGAGGGGATGAGGTCGCAGTAGTCTCCACTCACCGGACCCAGGGGCTCATAGTGGTAATGGGTGCACCAGCCGGGCACGCTGAGCTGCTTGCTTGGCAGAAGCTTCTGCTGGACGCGTGCCGCGAGTTCGAGGTCCGCTTCGAGGCGACGGCGCTCAGGAGCGGTCAGGTGGTCAAGGCAGAAACGCACGAGCGGATCAGCCAGCAAGCGATCCTTCTCGATGGCGTCGTGGCACTCCTCGCAAATCCCGTAGGTGCCGTTCCCCATGCGCTCCAGCGCGGAATCCACCTCCCGTAGGAGCTGCGATACAGAGGCGTTCTCTTGTGCCCGGACCAAGGCGTCTTCAAGGCGGTGTTTTCGCTCTTCCAATTGAGTCCGAAGAAAAGGATCAGTGATCGTAGCCATAGTTCACTCTCACTTAGTTGAAAGTACGGCAGTGCGGAGCGTTCGCCTATCCGTTTTCGCGCGCCGAATTTTGCGCGACGGAAGACGCGGCCCGCGCTCGCGAGTGCGACCCGTGATTGGATTCAGCGCCCGCCCGGCGGGATTCTAGTCTGCCGGTAGTCTTTTGAGGCCTACTCAGCGTCGGGCAGTCTCGCTATCAACCGAAGATTGTGTGACTTGTGCCTACTCGTGCTATCTTCCCGAATGTTTGGCTGCGCACCGACGCACAATCCTCGGCAATGCCAATGAAGCGGCAATCGCGAGCCACCTACGAGAGTGTGCGCCGAATCGCGTTGGTTTTTCCTCGCGTCCAGGAGGGCACCTGGCATGGGCTCCAGGTCTTAAAGGTAAAGGGAAAGCTTTTCGTAAGCTTGCGTGAAGATCTGGATTCCATTGCTATTAGAATGCCGTTGGATTTGCGTGACGAAATGATTCCTGCCAATCCCGATACGTACTACATCACGGATCACTATCGCGGCTACCCGTGGATGCTGGTGCGGCTCTCCAAGGTTCGTGCGGATGCTCTGCCCGAGCTGCTGCAGATTGCGTATCGTGCCGCCTCCGCATCGAAAGGCCGGATGATTTGATTCCTATAAGAGTTTTCGAGGCGCGTGTCATGTATATGTATATGCGTTAGGTCGAGGGGGAAATCGTGAAAATCAGAACGCTTGTGCTAACAATGATTCTCGGCGCGCTGTTCGCCCCGCACGGTGAAGCTCAAACGGCCAGCCAGGACGATGCGCTTCCGGCGCCAGGCTTCCATCATCTCCATCTCAATTCGCTCAACCCCGACGCGGCGATCGATTTCTACGTGCGGCAATTCCCGAGCGCGTCGAAGGCGACCGTTGCCGGTTTTCCTGCGCTGAAGGCAGGTAAAGTCTACGTGCTGTTCACCAAGGTCAGCTCACCGCCTCCGACCGAACCTCAGACAGCTATCTGGCACTTCGGCTGGCACGTCGTGGACGTTCGCAAGAACCTCGCAATGTACAAGGAGCGGAAAGAAGTTCATTTGCTGCCGCTCTACACCACGGATGAAGGCGGATATGTGTTTGTCAGCAGCGATACGTGGCCAGGCACGGGCGGAGTGTTGGGCCTCACAAAGTCGCAGATCGGCGAAGCGAGAGCCGCAGGGGTCAAGCCGCTCGGCGGCGCCGGCTTTGCTTACCTGCAAGGCCCCGACGGCGCAATCGTGGAATACCAGGGAAACATGCCCGTCGAGCGCTTCAATCACGTGCACATGTACCAGGAGGATCCGTACTGCGCACAACTTTGGTATCAGAAGCACCTTAATGCGCTCTTACCGCCGGCCGCCGCCGGCCAGGTGACGCATACTGAGGCGGACTGCAAGGTGGAGCGCAGCGAGCCCAGTTGGCCTGGGCTGGAAAAGGAAGGAACCAGGCGCAAGCCCTCGGCGGGGGTTCTCTTCGACGATGTGGCGCTGAACTGGTACGCGCGGCAGGGAGACCAGCCGCTTGTGAGCACGCGCGGTCATTTGGCGGATCACATAGCGCTCAATGTGGGCAATCTCGACGCCTGGACTGCTAAATTGAAAAAAGAGGGCGTCAAATTCCTCGAGCAACCTTACAAATTCGGCGACACCCGCGCCGCCATGATTGAAGGCCCAAGCCACGAGGCAATAGAACTCGTCGAGATAAAATAGTCGCGGCGACGATCTCAATTTAGATTTCCGCTCGTTCCTCTGCCTATCGAAACAGGCCATTGGTCTTTCAGGGCTTGGATTCCTCGAAAATGCAACCACGGCCTCATTGCAGAACTAGCAACCGGACCGAAACCCCATCTTGCCGCAGCCTTAGCCCCTTCCTAAGCTAGAGCCAAGGTCGCATTCTCCATGGCGATCCATCCTGGACAAATATTTCGAAAGGCATCATGCAGACCAACAGAGACGCGCAGCGCAAGCCATTCGTAGATACAAGTTCCATTGGCCCAACGAACTCCTATCTGGGACCTGGACTGGAGATCAAAGGCGAAATTACCGGCCACGAGGACCTCAAGCTGGACAGCAACGTTGATGGGCTAGTCTCCATAGGAGGCTTTCGCCTCACAGTGGGCCCGACTGCGCACCTGAATGCCGACATCGTTGCTCGTGAAGCAGCGATTTCCGGCGAAGTGAATGGGAATATCAGCGCCTGCGACCGAATTGAGGTTACGAAAAGCGCCTCCATCGTGGGTGACCTGATCACCGGCAAGCTCACGATCGAAGAAGGCGCTTACTTCAAGGGCGGCATCGAGATTGATAGGCAGGGTAAGCAAATAGGAACAGATTTGGACTCCCTCCTCAAGGGTTCCAAGAAAAAGGCCGATGAAAAGTAGGGCAAGGGAAAATAGGCTTGAGTTGCGAACCTGGCCAGCACCCCAGTTCAGCGAGCTAGCCAACATTCCCGGATTCACGGAGTGCACCTCCTTCCGTCTCGGCCGAGCGAATTCCGATCTGGCCGTCAGGTCAGGATAACGCTTTGGGGTAGTACCTCCTCCCCAAGTTCACTTTGCCTCTCGAAACGTGGCCTACTGAAAGCCGAGGTCAACTGAAGTCTTGCGGGTGCGAGCCCAACTTGCTTGCCCTGAGTTTCGAAGGGTGCCCACGGCAAAGGAGCAACGATGAAAAGACAATGGATTGGCGTCTTAGCTGTCGCAATGTTTATCTCGTTGAGCGCCACAGGAGCGGCTGCGCAAGCGCCAGCAGGTGTGGGGGCCGACGGCGCGTCACAGAATTCGAGCGCTCCGCATAACTACAATCCAATCAAATGGATAAAGAAGGATTCCCAAACCACAAATGCGTCGGCCAATCCGAACACCATTCGAAACGCGAAACTGACTTCCAAGTTGCAAATGCAAGGCCTGCTCGCGCAAAGCGCAAATCTTGATGAGACCTGCTCGCCGATCAAAGGCATGGGAGAGTGCGTTGCCGTCCTTCACGCTGGGCGCGATCTCGGCCTGGACTTCAATTGCCTGAAATCGAAGATTACGGGCACCGGAGCGGGGGCCAACGCGCAATCGTGTCCAGGACCGGCTGCGCGCAAACCGATGACCCTGGACAAAGCAATCCACGAGCTAATGCCGGCTGTTAACGCTAAGGTTGCTGCGAAAAACGCCGAAAAGCAGAGCTCGGCCGACTTGAGGCAAGCTGGCTCCTAGCATATGATGACCGGCAAGGTGACTTCCCAGCCGGTCCCGCGCGGGTGCGATCATGTTCTACAACTGGAATCAGTGGGTAGGTCAAACCGTTGACGGGAAGTTCCCGCTCATAAAAAATCTGGGCTGCTCGGACCACAGCGCTGCGTTCCTAACGGAACGCCGCGAAGGGGATGGTCTGCACCCAGCCACCATTAAGCTCATTCCGTCGCTGCCGGAAAGCAGCGAGCAACAGCTTTCCCGCTGGCAATTGGCGGCGGGGCTGTCTCATCCTCGTCTCATTCATCTTTTCGAATCGGGAAAGTGCGAACTCGGCGACGCGCGGCTGCTCTACGTTGTAACGGAGTACGCGGACGAAAATCTTGCCAGCGTCCTTCCTGAGCGATCGCTCACACCTGAGGAAACTCGCGCCATGCTCGAAGCAGTCGTGGAAGCTCTCACCTACGTTCATCGCAAGGGGTTTGTGCACGGCCACATCAAGCCGGCAAACATCATGGCCCATGGCGAGGATTTGAAGATAACGAGCGACAGCCTTTGCCGTGCTGGAGAACCGCAGAACGCTTCCAGCTCTGCGGATGACGTTTGGTCAATCGGCGAGACGATCGTCGAGGCGCTGACGCAACGCCCGCCGGTGCTGGAAACGGCTGAGCCGGTCCATCCCCTGGTGCCGCTGAACTTGCCGGAGCCTTTCAACGATATAGCGCGTCATTGCCTCGTGAAAGATCCCGCCAGCCGATGGACCGTCGCGGAAATAACGGATCGGCTCAAGGGCCGCAGCCCAGTGTCTGGAGTACCTCAACCGCAAGTATCTCAGACTCGCTCCCCAATCCAGCCAAAACCAGCGGCCGATCGGCCGCAAGAGGCCGATTCGAAGCGAAATCACTACGGTGCTTACATTGGCGCTGCCGTAGTGCTAGCGGCAATTGTGGCTGGGCCGTGGCTGCTCCTCCGGCATCATCCACAGCCCCCGTCGGCTTCTCCAGCGCCGCAGGCGCAGGGGGCGCGTGTCCAACCAGAAGCAGCGAAGCCAGAGAAGGCCGCAGAGTCTGCGGAAGCGCGTCCAACTGCACCGACCCCTCCGCCAGCCTCTCCGAGAGAAGAGCGCGATTTTGCCAGCGCTACTCCGTTGCCTGCCGCTGATGGATCAAAGACTCCGAATCTGGAAGGCGCCAAAGCAGAAGTCGGGTCAACGACCGGAATGTCGGTCACTGGCAAGGTCCTCCAGCAAATCCTGCCCAGCGTTCCTCCAGCGGCGAGGAAGACGATTCGTGGCACCGTGAGAGTGACCGTGAGAGTGGACGTGGATCACGCTGGCCGCGTGGAAGACGCCGAAATTGAAGCACCTGGACCAAGCAAGTACTTCGCCCAGTTGGCCGTTGCAGCCGCGCAGCGTTGGCAGTTCAGGCCACCGAAGGTCGCGGGCCAGGACGCCATGAGCACTTGGGCGCTGCGATTCGAATTCACCAGGGCTGAAACGACAGCTACTCCCGCGCAAGAAATTCCCTAGTCTCCGGTCTCGCAGCCAATCGTGATGTTCAACAGTGATGTTCATGTGATGCCATCCCGCTGAATTCTTGTGTGTTGTAAGTGTTGACCGGGCCGCTGGATTGATAGCCTCATTATGCAGAAGTGTGAGTAAAACTGTTTACAACACTGTGACAAGCCCTTTGCCCTACCGCAACAACTGACACAAGCCGTCGCTGCTAACGTACCCATGGGATGCGGCGACCTAATTGCGTTTTATGGGTGGAATGAGACTAAGTTTCTCGCCGCGCTTTCCTGGGGAATGCACGTAAGAAACAATATTCTTGTCTAGGGGGGGTCAATGGGGAAAATATGTGTCCGTATCTGCCTGCGCTTGGTCGTGTCGCTCCTTTTCGCTGCGTGTCTCGGCGTCGTTACCGTCGCGGCGCCCACCATCACAGAGCTTGTCGGCTTTAGTGCCGCCGCTGATGGTTCGGATCCGCAGTTCCTGATGCAGTCGTCCGACGGCAATTTGTACGGGACAGTCTACCGGGGTGGAGGATCCGTTTTTGCGATCTCCTCCTCCGGAATGTTCACCTTGCTCCACAGATTCGTGTCCGACCCGGTCAGCGGCCAATACGTCGATGGCGAATATCCAACGGACTTAGCCGACCCAGGCAACGGCCATCTCTACGGTATTGCCACTTCCGGCGGGCCGCTTTCTGATCCTACTGCGGGAAATATCTACAGAGTAAGCAAGTCAGGCTCGGGCTTCGAAGTCGTTCACCGCTTCTGCTCCGCGCCGAATTGCAGCGACGGCTCGAATCCAAGTAGTTTGATCCTTGCCTCTGACGGCAACATCTACGGGATTGCGGGCGTAATGTTCCGTCTGAGTCCCAGCGGCACATATACCGTCATGTCCCTAAACCCCAACAACATTGCTTTCGGTCTGGCTTTGGAGGCAACTGACGGAAACTTTTACGGGATATGCGAGGTAGAAACCGGAGGCCACCCCGGAGTATGCCGGATGACAAAATCCGGCCAGCTCACAATGTTCTTCACATTCCCATCAACAGTCTGGCCCAGAACCATTTCAACGCAAGGCTCGGACGGTTTCCTCTACGGTACCGTAACCATCGGCAACAATGCGCAAGCGATTTTTAAAGTCAGCACATCCGGAACAGGCTTCCAGCAGCTTCTTCAGACCCCGATCCAATGCTGCGTGAAGGAGTCCTTCAGCCGCGTCGTTGAGGCATCGGACGGCAATTTGTGGGTCACCAATCCGAACGCCCAGCTCTATGGCACGGTGTATTCGGAGACGCCGTCGGGCACGCTGCTGCAAACGGTTCCCTTCGGCGGCAGAACGAACGGCGCAGCCCCGACGTTCCTGATTCAAGGATTCGGCGGTCTGCTTTTTGGGACCACATATGGCGGAGGAACCGGCGGCGCAGGGACTGTCTTCTCAATCAATGCGGGTCTGCCGGCAAAGTAGGGCAGAGCGGGCGACGGCTTCCCGGCCGCCACGGGCCACGGTGGTCGGGAAGCTCGTCGGAAGACGCTAAGGCCGATCCAGCGTCAAGTTTGAATTACTTCACGGGAAGTACCCGGCCCGGATCGACTCGCACCACAACATAAGTAATCGAACCCTCGATCGAGCTGAACCAGTGAGGCACGCCCGCAGGAATCACGACCAGATCACCTGCCTTGATACGCTGGCTCATGCCGCCCTGGATTGAAGTGCCGCTTGCGCCCGGGCCATCCTCGAATTTGACGGATACGTCGTCCGGCGGCCTGGTCTTGGTGTTCACCATCGTCCCGCCTGTTACGAGCGTCGCTGCGCCGTCGATCACGTGATAAACCTCCGTCACTTTATAATGCACTGCGGCAACTCCGGGCGGCGTCTGCGGCCGGTGTAGCGCCCCGATCGCGACGTTGTATCCTCCCGCGTCCACAACGCGAATGTTCGGCTGCGGATTGACTCCCGGAATGCCGCCGGCCTGTGGCGGCCGCGTCACCGTAGCTTGGACATCCGCATCGCTGACATAAGTTGCTTCCACCGATTTTCCCGTGTCGGCGCGAGGCACGTTCGGCGCTGCCGTGGAAAACGCGAACAGAAAAACAAGAAGACTGAGCGTCAATTTCATAGACTGTTCCTTTCACCTGTATCGTCTGTTTTGAGACCCGGTAGTCCGACAAGCTACACCCGCCGGTTGTTCGAGGCAATGTCCAGTGCTATCCGTTTCGAGCGTCCACAAAGCGTCGGCGTCGGTTTCGCTGATTCTGGCTTGGTCGCGTCGGCTTGCCGTGCGCTCATTGCTCAGACGACTTTGGTACAATCCCACACCGTCGGTCCTCCTCAATGGACTCACCAGCGCTGAAGATTCACTTACCTCACTGGCTGCAAGCGATCGTCGCCTCCGCAGGAGGCGTGGGCCTTTTCCTGATCGCGTTCCTCGACTCTTCCATCCTGACGTTTCCGGTGATCAACGATCTGCTGTTGCTCGATCTCTCGGTGCGCTACCCGGCGCGCATGCCGTACTACGCGGCAATGGCGACGCTCGGGTCGGTTGGGGGGTGCGTTCTCCTCTACTACATTGCCCGCAAAGGCGGAGAAGCATTGTTTCGCAAGCAGGCTGGTCCCCGCGCCTTACAGATTCGCGCTTGGATTGAGCGCAACGGATTTCTCAGCATTCTGGTAGCCGCGCTCTTGCCTCCGCCGACGCCTTTCAAGTTTTTTGTTCTCGGCGCTGGTGCTTTGGAGATGCCTGTTGGTGCTTTCGTCCTGGGCTTGGTGGTGGCGCGTGGGTTCCGCTTTTTCGGCGAAGGTTTTCTCGCTGTGCGATATGGAGAGCAGGCGGGCCAGTATCTCGCAACTCACAAACTCGAAGTCGTCGCAGTGGTGCTTGGCGTTATCTTGTGTCTCTATTTGCTGACGCGTTTTGCGTTTCGGCCTCGCAACGCTAGCTAGTCACGCACTTGTACCGAATGGGCGGTAGTTCCCGCTGCTACGATGCGGTGCGGGCATCAAGCCAATCGATTCGCAATACAGCAGAGCAGCGTGACTAGGGCCGCACCGCAGTGAGTTTGGTAACACTCAGGATCGTCTAGTCTAACTTAGACAGGTCAAGTGGAATCGGGGGAATCCTCGCGGGGCGCCAAAAAACTATCGTCGCGGCATGTCGTCATAATCGAGAGCGTCATGCACCACGAGGCTCTGCGCATTCAGGTCGATGACGGCGACGATCCCGCGCCTTCCAGCGAACTCGCCAGCGAAGCGCATGTCGCGCAGGCGAACCTGAAACCCACTCTCGAGAGGCTCAACGCTCGCGAGCGGAAATCGCGCAAAATTCAAGAACTCGCGTGCCGCGGCGCTGCTGATTGCGTTATTGAGCGCGGGCGACGGCGCAGGCTTGAAGTGCACGTCTGCCAGTTCCGGGTCGAAGTCGCTGCCAGGTCCTAGAGGCACGTCCAAATTAACGACCGCGTTGTCGGTCTCAACGACGCCCGACCAGAGCAACGGGTTCGACGGTCGCGGGAAAACGGCCACGACCAGCGGCGTCTGGCCTCGGTAGTTCCGCGAATCAAGCAGCGCGACGGCCCGCTGGTGAGCAAAAACCCGCCCCACGATGAAGAGTGCGACGAGTGCCAGGCCTGCAACCGCTCCGCGCTGCCGCCCATTCCTCTTGGACTTCGAGCCAATTTCCTCGTGGACCAGGCGGAATAGTTCGGGGATGAGAAAACTCGTCAGTAAGAAGAACAGAATCCATCCGTCCACCCGACTGGCAAGGTCCCACGCGTACCACTTTGCGCTGAATGGCCAAAGTAGTTGCACTCCATAGCTGTTCGTTAGATCGAGTAGCAAGTGCACTCCGGCGCCGAGCACGCAAATCGCGAGCGCTGGGAGGAATCTCACCGCTAACTTTGGGAATCTCCGGCCGGCAAGTCGCGCGGCAGAGGCGACCGCAACAACAATAATGGCGGTGCCGACGAGCGAGTGAGTGGCTGTGCGATGGCCGCGTAAAAAGAGGTCAGCGGCGCCCAGTCGTGTGAGCCAGTCAACGTCGGCCACGAGTCCTGAGACCACCAGCATCGGGGTCGCGGCGCGCGTGACCTTGTTTACTCCGGCCCGCCCCAGAGCAATGGAGGCGAGCGCGTGCGTGACAGGTTCCATCTGCTTCGGGTGCGGGCTGTACTTGTTTACTCTGAGTTTCGAAGGGCAGCCCGCCTAAAGATTGCCTCGCCTCGCGGAAGGAAACAACGCGACGCCTAGATGCTTGTAAGGCGCGAGAAATACTACAACGGATCAGGGTATGGCGAGAGTGAGAGCGTCCGGCACTATCCTGAACTCGACGGGAAGGCGGCCGGCGGGTTCGCCGTCTACCTGGATTAGAACAGGCGACGAACCGTTTGCCGCACAGTGCAGGGAACGCGCTTTATAGAACCGGACGTGGCGTGCCCAGCGCAGCTTCCCGAGCCAGATCAACGGCATATAGGCCAGGTAGCGCCAGGCGCTGCGCGTCGTTACAAACATGAGTTCAAACTGCGGTTGCAGCAGGTCAGCTTCCGTCGTGAGCATGAACGGCCCGCCGTAATGCTTTGTGCGGCCCACGACAACCAGCGTGGCGTCAATCGCGTCGCCATTCATCTTCGTGTGAAACAGCGGGAATTCGTAGCGCGTGAGCTGGCGGAAGCCTTCTCGCCAGTAGGCGAAAATTCCCGCCTTGCGCTTGAACTCCGAAGGCACCGCCGAGACGAGCGCTCCGTCCGCTCCGGCTCCGGCCAGGCTCAAAAAGTAGCGAGGCTCGCCGCTCGATTTTTCTGGGATTGCAAGGCCAAGCGCAATTCGGCAATATTTGGCCCGGATGATGCGCCGGGCAGCGCGCGCCAGATTCCACGGCAGCGACAACTCCTTCGCCAAGACATTCGCGGTTCCCGCTGGCAAAACCGCAAGAGGCACATGGCTGCAGGCCAAGCCATTCACGACTTCGTTCACCGTTCCGTCGCCTCCGCACACGATGACTAGGTGACGTCCTTGTTCCACGGCCCGCTGCGCCAATGCGGTCGCTTCGCTAGGGGCGGCGGTGTTCTGAAGTTCCGTCTCGATTCCCGCTGCGCGAAAAATCTGGCGCGCTTCGTCAAGCTGTCGCACTCGCCGGCCGCCACCGGCTGCTGGATTGACAATCAATATTGCATCGCGAAGGTTCAAAGACACTTGGTTCGATCTCCTCAAAGCCAAACAAACTAAGATAGCGTGATTTCAGCGCAAACGCACACCGAGTTTCGAGGCAGGGGCGCACATTGTATACTGAATTTTCCATTCCGATCCCTTTTTCTGAGGCTCCATGGCGAAAAACGCGACGATTGCCAAACAGATCAAAACCCTCCGAGACGAATTGCGGCGCCACGAATACCTCTACTACGTCGTCGACGAGCCCGAAATCTCCGACGTCAAATTCGACCGGATGATGGAGGAGCTCAAGAGCCTCGAGGCTGAGCATCCCGAACTCGTCACGCCGGATTCGCCTACGCAGCGCGTGGGTGGCGCGCCGCGCAAGGGATTCGAGACACGGAAGCACTCTCCCTCAATGCTGAGCCTCGACAATACCTATTCGATGGTAGAACTCGAGGATTTCGACCGGCGCGTGCGAGAACTCTCAGGGCGAGATCAGGTCGACTATGTCGCCGAACACAAATTCGACGGGCTCAGCATTTCACTGGTTTACGAGGGTGGACTCCTCTCGCGAGGTGTCACACGTGGGGACGGCACGACCGGGGAAGACGTCACCGCAAATGTGCGAACGATTCGATCGATCCCGCTTCGCGTCGATTCTGCCGAACTCAAGAAGTTGCGCGTCCCCGTTGATTTTGAAGTGCGCGGGGAAATCGTCATGCCGCTTCACGCCTTCGAAGCACTGAACGAAAAACAACAGGAGCAGGGCGGGAAAATATTCGCCAACCCTCGCAGCGCCGCAGCGGGCGCTGTGCGCGTGCTCGATCCCGAGATCACCCGTTCTAGGCAGCTCGATTTCTATGCGTACCTGCTCCTACTGGGTGCACGCACACCAATTCGGCTGCATTCGGAGTCGCTCGAAGCATTGCGCAAACTTCATTTCAAGATTTCGCCCGAGTGGCGCGTGTACCATTCGCTCGACGAGGTGAAGAAATTCATCGAAGCATGGGAGACGAAGCGCGAGAAGTTGCCCTATGAAGTGGACGGCATGGTCATAAAAGTCGATGACATCGCGCTGCGGGAGGAATTGGGCTTTACCTCCAAGGCGCCGCGATGGGCGGTCGCCTACAAGTATCCCGCAAGACAAGAGACGACCGTGGTGAAGGATGTGATCTTTCAAGTGGGCCGCACGGGTACGCTCACGCCGGTCGCCGTCCTCGAACCGGTGCAAGTCGGCGGCGTCACGGTCAGCCGTTCAACCCTGCACAACATGGATGAGATTGAGCGGCTTGGTCTGCGGATCGGCGACTCGGTGATTGTGGAGCGCGCCGGCGAAGTGATCCCGCACGTGCTGAAAGTGGTCAAGGAAGGGAAGCCGCGCCGCGAAATCGTCGTGCCGGAGCGATGCCCTGAATGTCATAGCCGCGTTCACAAGGACCCGGAAGGGGTTGCCTACCGCTGCGTCAATGCGAGCTGTCCCGCAAAGCGCCGGGAAACGCTGCTGCACTTCGCCGGCCGCCACGCGATGAACATCGACGGCCTCGGCTACAAAATCGTCGATCAGCTCGTTGAAAAAGGCATGGTCAAGGATGTGGCTGATTTGTATGAGCTGAAACTCGACGAGGTCGCGGCCCTCGATCGCATGGCGGAAAAGTCGGCGCAGAACCTGCTCGGCGAAATCGCCGCAAGCAAGAACAGCAGCCTCGGGCGCCTCATCTATGCCTTGGGCATTCGCTTTGTCGGCGAGCGCACGGGGCAGCTTCTCGCGGATCACTTCGGTTCGCTGCCCAAGCTTGCGGAAGCAACTCTCGAAGAGCTCGAAGAGGTATCCGAAGTCGGCCCGAAAGTGGCGCAGTCTATAGTTGAATTTTTCTCCGAGCCGGCAAATCGCAAGCTCATCCAGCGCCTGAAAGACGAAGGTCTGAGGATGACTGAAAAGCGTGTGACGCCGGAAGACAGGCGCTTCGCGGGAAAGACTTTCGTCTTTACCGGCGCGCTCGAACGACGTTCGCGAGACGACGCCGGCGCGGAGGTCTCCCGCCACGGCGGAAAGGTCTCGAGTTCCGTCAGCAAGCTGACCGACTACGTGGTTGTCGGCGCCGATCCCGGCTCCAAATACGACAAGGCACGCGCACTTGGAGTCACGATCTTAAGCGAGGACGCATTCGACGATTTGCTCGCCGGACGACGCCCAGCCGAAGCAAATCAACCAGCCCCCCGAGAGGCTCCCCCGAAGTCGAAAGCAAAGGCGAAGGGTCGCTAGTAGCAAGAACCCTTCCATCCCACCGTGGCTGATCGCAGACATGTGTGTAAAGATTACAGTGGCTAGTACCTGCTAATTCGTTAACTGCGAAGGTAAGTAGAACACGTATGTGATTGGAAGGAAGCCGCTTAGCCGATGGGTGGATACCACCCCAAAATGGACGGCGACGTGCCCTACTACGGGGGAGTTCCGGGGGGATGCATAACCATGGGCTTCGGCCCAAACGCACAGGAACTGAAAAAAAAGGGAGAGAGCGCAAATGAGTAAGGCAAATTTGTCCGCAACGATAGCTCTAGCCGTCGGGTCACTGTTCATCGCCGGTTGCGCGACGAAGAATTACGTCAAGCAGAGTATTACGCCGGTGGACAAGAAGATTGAGGAAGTCGACCAGAATTCCCAGAAGCGGGATTCCTCGCAGGTCACCGACATCAACAAAACCAACCAGCAAGTAGACGAAGATGAAAAGAAGCTGTCTGCGACGACTGAGATCGCCAGAACTGCCGACAACGAATCGAAGTCCGCTACGGCGAAGGCCAACCAGAACTCGAAGGACCTGAATGACCTGCGCAACGTGGTTGCGAATATCGATGACTTCAAGCCGGCCGCAGAACCTACCGTCGTCCACTTCAAGATCAACAGGGACAACCTCTCCGAGGACGAAAAGGCGAAGCTGGATCAGATAGCCATGCAGATTGGCTCGATGCAGCGCTACTTCATCACGGTCGAGGGGTTCACGGATCAGACGGGAACCAAGGCCTACAACGACCAGTTGAGCCAAAAGCGTGCCGATCAAGTGATTTCGTACCTGGTAGGCAGCCACGATATTCCTGTCTACCGGATCCACGTGGTCGGTCTCGGCGATCAGAAGCTGATCGACGAAGGCAAGGGCAAGAAGGCGCGCGAGGAAAGCCGGCGCGTCGAGATCACCGTGTTCACCGCGAAGCCGCTATCAGCGTCAGGGCCCGGGGGGAACTAGCCTCACGCAGTTCCCATCGATTCTCTCTCTCCAAAATGGGGCGCCGCGAGCGATGCGCGGCGCCCTCGGCGACGGTAAGGTGCGTTTTGGCTTTCGGGTTGGGCTCTTAGCTGGGGGTATCCTGCGGCGACACTAATCCATATCCAGATAGTTGCCGAGTAGGGCATAATCGCCGGCGTGTCAGAGGGGTCCCTCCAGCAGCGCCTGGTATCCTTTCTGCGTTCCGTCATCCCCGCAGATCCATGGCAACTCCTGCTTCTCACGGGCAGTGTTTGCTTCGTCGTCGCGTCGCGGCTGTCATGGCGGCCGCCCTTGGCGACGTTCTCACTTTTCGACGCTGAGAAATCTCAGCAATATCAGGCAATCTTCCTTCGCTTCATCGTTCCCACGACCCTGCTCGTATTGTTCGCTGGATTCGCCGGATACTTTGTCTGTTTCTCGCCGGGGCGTAATCCCGTGCGGCGCGTACTTCTATCCGTCATGCTACCGGCTTTGGCTGGCCTTGCTCTCGCCCTATCAGGATTCATCTCTACGGATAGGCCTTACGTGTCGATTCTGGACCGAAGTCTCAAGGCGAACTGGTCTCAGATTTTTCATCTCCTCCCGTGGACTTCATCTCCGGGATTTCACTTCGCGGTTGCGGGTTTCATCTCAGTTGGTATTTTTGCGGTTCTAATGCAGTTGGGCTCGGCGCGACTGCCGCTCAGCTTGCCCGCAGGACAGTCGGTGAACGCCGAGGACTCGGCTCTCTCTCTCAGGGTCGCGATGCTCATTTGGGTTTTGATGGGCCCCTACTTACTCGCGGCTACCATTCCGACAAGTTTCATGTTCGCGATCCTAGAACTGAGTTCATGGCTTACAACTCCCGTTCATAACTCCATTTTTGAGCGAGCTTCGTCCGCGATCCAACCGCTGCTCTATTTGGGCCTTGCGTGCGCGATTCTCGGAAGACCGTTTGAGCGAACTCTGAAAACCTCAGTTCGATTGTTCCCGCCGCGCTATTTGTTGATCGCAGCCTCGTTCCCGACCGGAATCGCTTTAGTCTTCCCTCTCACAAGTTACCTCAGTTACCGAGCGTCTTGGGTCGCCCATAACTTCGCAAAGACCACGTCACCGCACTCCGTCGCGAGATTTACAAATCCCGACCCGTGGCTTTCTCTTTTGGTTATTTCCGCTCTTTTCGAAGATCGTGTTTCGCGGCGTGCTGCGAGCTTACCTAATGAGGCAGTATGGCGTGCTCCGCGGGATTTTTCTCACAGGGATGGTCTGGGCAGCATTTCATTTTCACGGAGACGCGTCTCCGCGCATGACCGATCGGGGGATGTTGTGGCAGTTGGGGATTCGTATCGCCATATGCACTGCTCACAATTTTGTGTTCTCCTGGTTGACGTTGCGGTCGGGCTCCGTCCTTCCTTCAACTCTTGCGCACGCTTTGTACAACTTATTTATATTTGGAGGCTTTGGCCCGCGGCTCCCGTGGAAGGTAGAAATTGAGATCGTTCTCTGGGGGCTAGTTGCGCTGTTGCTGTTTCGCTATTGGCCGATTCACGCGCCGGAACCTGAGCTAGAAGCTGCGCCTGGACCTGCTCCCGAGCCGGCGACCTGATGCTAGGTGCCCACTGCGCTGGTGCGGCGAACTGCCTCGAGGTAAGGTATTGTCAGCCCGGTCGTTTGTTGCGGATGGTATACTGGACGCGGCTGGTGGGCCGGGTGATCGCTGGGCTGCCTTCGCTATACGGGTGCGGGTTGCGTTTGCAGCCCGCCTCAAGAAGGCCGACCGGGAGGAAAGTCCGGACACCGTGTCTTTGGCGGATAACGCCTCAGACTAAGGGCAACGCGCCTGGTAACGCCAGGGGGCTGAGTCTTCCTGCTGTTCGCGCAAGCGAGGGGAGGATTTGGCTACGGACAGTGCAACAGAAAATAAACCGCCGGTGTCATGCACCTCGGTGGTCATCTGAAGGAAAACCTTCAGAAGGCCTGAAAGCAGCCCGCGCAAGCGGGTTGCGGAAGGTGAGTGCGCTTGGTAAGGGTGAAATGGTGGGGTAAGAGCCCACCGCCCCGACGGCAACGTCGGGGGCACGGCAAACCCCGCGTGGTGCAAGGCCAAATAGGAGGGGAGAGCCAGCCCAGCTCGTTATGACCCTCGGGTAGGCTGCTTGAGTCCCGGTGCGAGCCGGGACCTAGAGGAATGATCGCCACGGCGCGCGGCGCAAGCTGTCGCGTCGAACAGAATCCGGCTTACAGGCCCATCCGCCACAAAGTATTTCGTTTAGACTGCATTATTGTTGACCCACCCGGTGACCGTCTTTATATACCTTTACACGTATATGCTCCTTGGAGTATACGAAGAGAGTGGAATCTGTGTTCGAAATCATTGCGGAGCCGAACCGCCGCGCGATCTTGAGCCTCCTGGTCTCGTCACAACAGTCGGTTGGAGAGATCGAGCGTCAACTTCGTATGCCGCAGCCGACCGTGTCAAAGCACCTGCGCGTGCTGCGAGAGGCCGGTTTCGTGGAATCCACGGTGGACGCACAGCGCCGTCTCTACCGGCTGAAACCTGAACCACTTCAGGAGCTGGATGCCTGGCTGGCTCAGTTCCGCCGGTTCTGGTCCGCTCACGTGGATGCTCTCGAACGCCACCTCGACCGCATGGATCAGCCCACACGACCGAAAAGTAAGACAAGCAGAAGACGCCGCAACTCAAACCGCGAAGGTGACAAGGGAGAAACGAAATGAAAATTAAAATGACCAGCGTGTACGTCGACGACCAGGACAAAGCCCTGCGCTTCTATACGGAGGTGCTGGGCTTTGCCAAGAAGGCCGATTTCAGTCAGGGCCCATTTCGCTGGCTGACCGTGGCCTCGCCCGAGGAGCCGGACGGCACTGAGCTGCAGCTGGCGTTGAACAACAACCCCGCGGCCAAAGCGTATCAGCAGGCGATTTTTCAACAGGGCCAGCCCGGGGCCATGTTCTTCACCGACGACGTCAAGGGCGACTACGAGCGGGTCAAGGCCCGCGGCGCCAACTTCACGATGCCGCCCACCGACGTGACCGGCTCGACCATTGCGATGCTGAACGACACCTGCGGCAACCTCATTCAGCTCACCCAGCTGGCACGCTATTCACGCTAGGGAAAAGAAGGTGACCGATCGCGTATGAAGGCAGCTATGCCGGCCGCTTATTCAACGAAGGCACTATAAAAGTATGAAGAGCCATAGAGGGGCGTTGTCACAAGAACGACGTAAAGAACTACTTAGAGCATTGACGGCCCGCTTTGAGAAAAACATGAACCGCCATAAAGGTCTTGAATGGGTCAAAGTACAAGCAAGGCTGGAAGCTAATGCTGAAAAACTGTGGTCACTCGATCAAATGGAAAGAACCGGCGGTGAACCGGACGTTGTTGGTCATGATAAAAAGGCATGGCCGCTGCCATGGGCATTGAGCTTTTAACGGAAGAACAATATCGAGAGTTGCAGAAACTTGGAAAGTTCGATACGAAAACGTCGAGCTGGGTGAAAACACCTTCTGCTATCAGAAAACTCGGCGGCGCCCTCTTTTGTGATCGCCGCTACGACACTGTTTTCGTGTATCACAACGGTGCGGAATCTTACTATGCCGCTAGGGCGTTCCGTGGCTGGCTAAGGGTCTAACTTTTGAAAGCTGCGCGCTGTTCAGCGTTTTTTCTTCGCGGGCTGCAAGTCCAGCCCGCACCCGTTAAGGAAAAGAAGATGACCGATCGCCAGCAGTACGCACCGGGTCCCGCCAGCGGGGCGCAGGTACGAAAGGACGGAGATAAGTGGACGCTCATTCTCGTCAGAGAATTGCGCCACTCGCCGGAAAAAGTCTGGCAGGCGCTAACCGACCCGGCGCATCTGCGCGAGTGGGCGCCGTTCGACGCCGATGGGAGCCTGGGTACGGTTGGAACCACGGTAAAGCTCACCACCGTGGGAGCGCCCACGCTGCACGTTACCGAAACAAAAGTGACCCGAGCCGACGCTCCCAAGGTGCTTGAGTACAACTGGGGTGGCTTCGATATGCGGTGGGAACTCGAAGCTTTTGGTGGCGGCACGCGCCTGACGCTGTGGACCAACATCGATCGCCGCTTCATCTCAATGGGTGCTGCCGGATGGCACATTTGTTTCGATGTTCTGGATCATCTTCTCAGCGGAACTCCCATCGGCCGCATCGTTGGCGGCGAGGCGATGAAGTTCGGCTGGCAGCGATTGAACGCCGAGTACGCCAAGCAGTTCGGCGTTGAGACCACCGGTTGGACGCCCAACGCCCCGAAGGCTTGAACGAGGGAGAGTCCATGAATCCATCGGAACGTATTGACGAGCTGATCGCCAAACTCCCAGACTGGCGCGGCAAAACGTTGGCCAGCATCCGCAAGAGCATCCTTGAGGCCGACCGGAAGATCATCGAGGAATGGAAGTGGATGGGAAGCCCAGTGTGGTCTCACGAGGGAATCATCGCGGTCGCCACCGCCCTCAAAGATAAGGTGAAGCTTACCTTTTCCCACGGGGCGAGCCTCGCGGATACTGACAAGCTCTTCAACGCGGCTCTCGAAGGCAACACGTGGCGAGCGATCGATTTTTTCGAGGGCGATAAGATTAATGAGCGTGCTCTAAAAAATCTCGTCCGTGCCGCCGTTGATTACAATCAGATCAAATTGAAGAGGAAGGCGGCCGCGGGTACTCGAGCGAAAATTCGTAAAGGTAAAAAGTAATGAAACGACAGCTTCCTCTGACTAAGTTTCTTTGCGGGACAGCCTACCTCTGGACGACCCCGCTTGCCCGGCGCAGCTGCCGCATTTATCCGCCAGTCAAGATCAAGGGGAGCAGAAATTCCTGCACCGCATCTTCTTCGGTTGGCTTCAAGCGCTGCATGTCGATCCCCATTTGATTGCCCTGAACAATTCGGACGACCGAACCAGAACGCGCTACCGGATCCGCGCCTGCCGATAAATGCAGGCTCAGCTGCAGGTGCGAGCCAGGCGGGAACGTTCGCTGAGCCTTCACGAGTAGCCCGCTCACGCTCATGTCGATGGTCTCGCCTTCGATCTGCTCCGCGCCGCATTTCAACGTCACTCGCTGCCGGACGGGAACGCGCCGCACGCGGCGCCTCTCGCGCTCGTACATTCCTTGAGCGGCTCTCACCAGCTTTAGCACGCGGTCCTTCTCAATCGGCTTGTAAAGAAAGAAACTCGCGCCGGCGTCGAAGCCGACGGAGAGAGCGCTCGGCCGCTGATCGTCACTCACAAGGACGATAGGAGTGGTTCGGTTCGGACCAGATTGCCGCAGCTCGCGGGCTAATTCGATGCCGTCCGGCGAGGGCATGTGAAAGTCAAGAAAAACCAAATCGAACTTGTTCTGAGCGAGAGCCCGAGGCGCCTGCGCGCTGTTGGTAAGCGCGAGCGCTTCCATGCCCGCGGCGCTGACGGCTTTCTGAATCAGCGCGCAAGTTTCCGGCTCATCGTCGACGATAAGCACACGCGGTTGTATGCGTTGTTCCATTCCGAAACGCCGTGTTAACGGCAGTCGCTTACTGATCATCGGCAGCTACCAGAATCCCTTTAGCCATCTCGCCCGACGGCCAGAGTCAACTAGTTGAGATACGGTCATAATCTGCGAAATTCGGCAGTAACCCATCCGTTATTTTATTCGGATGGATGAGGCGCGTGACGGCGTCGGTACTGATTCGGGACGCTCCTTAGAAAAAATTAATATCATTGACATGGTTCGCCGACGTGTGATACGACGACGCCAAGCTTATCGGGTGGTCCTAGGTTAACAGACAGATTTGGTGCGAGTGGCGTCGCGGTGACGGGGAGGAATTGGTGCGTGTGTCCGCTCTTGCCCGCAGGCAAGCTCCTATAAGTTTGGTCAGTCGGTCCGGCTGCATATCGCGTGGCCTTCCTTTACAAAATTCAGGTTTTGATAACTATTTCGCGCGCGGGGCAACAGACTCGCCCCATTTAAGCGATTCCTTTCTTCGCCGGCATTTTAGAGAGCGAGTGGGTGTGTTGCATATCGGGGAATCCTATGATCAGCCCACGCAGGTGCCTATGAGAGAGGTTCAATTTGCGTTGAAGATGATTTGGTAGTTCGGAGGTGATCTTCTGAGGTCGGGCAACGAATCCAGATAGGCACGACGGCGGTATTTGTTGCAGCCTGTCTCTAAGTGGGGCAGTGCTTCCGGTGTCGGCCGGATCATTTAGAAGGAATTATCAGTTGGGTGTGTTGAAAGTCGGGGGAATCCTTAGGTGGGAGGAACGGCGATGAAAACGAATGCGACGAAGATCCTCGTGTTGATGTTGACGTTTGCTTTTGGCCTCGTCTTTTCCGCTCCCTTGCGCGCGCAGGTTGCCGGCGCAACTCTCGTCGGCACGATCAGTGATGCGCAGGGTGGTGCTGTTGTCAACGCGAAAATCTCTGCCAGGAATGTTGCGACTGGCGTCACGACGGAAAGTGCCACCAATGCCGCTGGCACCTACAACATCGTGAATCTTCTTCCTGGAGACTACCAGGTCTCCGTATCCTCTGCGGGCTTCAAAACCGCCACAAGTAAGGTAACTCTCGCCGTCGGCGGGACCCAAGAGCTCAGTCTCGCATTGGCCGTTGGCGACATTACGCAGACGGTTGAAGTCACCGGCGCGGCTCCCGTGGTTGAAACCACCAACGCCACGCTCAGCGGCGAGGTCGTTGGCGAACAGATTGTGACGTTGCCCTTAAACGGCCGCGACTGGGTGTCCCTGGCCCAGCTAACGCCAGGTGTGGTCTCCGTTCGGCCCCACGAGGACATAAACGCGCCCGGTGGCTCGACGCGCGGCCTCGGGATACAGATGACCGTTAACGGTGCGCGGCCCCAACAAAACGTCTACCGGCTCAACGGCGTGATCGTCAACGACTACTCGAATGCCGGCCCGGGAAACGTCCTCGGCAATAACGCCGGCGTCGATGCGATTCAAGAATTTTCCGTTTTGACCGGCAACTATTCGGCGGAATACGGAGACACCTCGGCTGGGGTGATCAACGCGATCACCAAGTCCGGCACGAACTCGTTCCACGGAACCGGTTACGAGTTCTTCCGCAACAGCTATCTCGACGCGGCCAACCGCTTCGAAGATCCTAATCCTCAGCTGCCTGCCGGCCTCAAGAAAGGCAACTTCGTCCGCAACCAGTTTGGCGGTTCGGCGGGATGGAAGGTTTTGAAGGACAGGGCATTTCTCTTCGGCAATTACGAAGGCTTCCGCCAGGCAAAGGCCATACCCCAGCAGCCCGCGGTCTTGACGACAAACGCGAGGCTGGGGATCATCAACGACAAGTTTGGCAACCCTCTTCCCGCGCTGCCCGACGCCAGCTGCCCATACGCCAAATTCGACCCCAACGGCATGACCAATGAAGCGCCCCCAGGGAGCGCGGCCGCAATCGCAGCTGGACACGCAGCCGCCGTGTGTGTCGATAATTTCATTTTTGCCGAGCTAAACCCTTGCACCGGGGTTACGCCGTGCCCAAGTGGAGTGCCCCCTGGGGTTCTGGCTCCGCTGCCCAATGGCGCCCTCATTACTAATCCGAACAACCAAAACGACAACGCCTACTACGTTTCGGACCTCGCGCAATACGCTTCTGACAACTACGGAACGGTTCGCGGCGACCTCAGGATCTCGGACAAGGACAGCCTGGTTGGCAGTTGGTACCGGGATACCTCGACTTGGAGGAGGCCCGGCACTTACAACCCTCCCAATTTGGCTTACAGCGGAGACCAGGTTCCGCACTCGGCCTATACTGCTGAAGAAACCCACGTCTTCAACCCCTCTCTTGTTAACACACTGCGAGTGGGATTAGCCCGATCAGACCTTTTTACCCCACAGTTCTTCAACAACAACCCAGTGACGCATGCCACCACCCTTCAGGTCGTTCAGCCCGACGGAACGACGGCGACGGAGCAGATTGGTATCCTGCCAGGGTGGGTCGCCGGCGGAGGGTCGGTTGGCGGTAACGGAAACTCAACGAATAGCATAAATGTGACGGGCGCGATGAGCGGCTATACCGGCGCTCCGGGGTTCAGTTCCCGAACGAACAAGATTGAACTATTCGACGATGTGTCCAAGACAATTGGAAAGCACACTTTGAAGTTCGGGTTTGAGACCGTGGACGACCACGAGAACTGGTTAAGCGGGCCAGCCCGTCAGGGTGGCGGAGGCCCATCCTTTTCCTCGCTCAAGGGGAGTTTATATGGCTCGTGCCCCGCTAGCCCGGTCAACACCGCTGCCAGTCCGATGCCGCTTGCATGCGGGGGCGGTGTAGCATCATATCTAATGGATATACCTAAGTCGGTCCGCTTGCCGATCGAGCCACCCTTCGCCACGAACCTGGGTACCGTGCATCACTGGCGCTCCAATATTTACGGCGCATATTTTCAGGACGACTGGAAGATGTTTTCGAATCTGACCGTGAACCTTGGTTTGCGCTACGAGATGTCAACCATTCCGTGGGTGACTGACAACAACATCAACAACGTCGAGACGCTCGATCAAGGTCTTCTTTTTAGGAATCTTCCGGGCGCTTGTGTGGCCGATGTCAACGGTTCGGCCTCCTGCCCGGGCTTTTACCACACAACGTTCCAGTCGAATCCAACCACCAAGAACTTTGAGCCACGGATCGGTTTTGCCTGGGACCCATTCAAGGATGGCAAGACTGCTGTGCGCGGGGGTTTCGGAATATTCGACGTTCTGCCCCTGTCCTACATGTTTGCGCTCAACTCTTTGCAGACCGCCCCAAGCTCTGCGGAAACAGACTTGACGTACGCTCCCCAAAAACCGAACGGTACCGGGGGAACCTGTACAGGCGCCACAAATTGCCTCCCAAACGGCAAGCCGGCTCCGTCAGGATGGGGACATTTTCCCCTGACAGAAGCGGGGGACGCCACTAATACTTCACTCGGAGGTTTGAGTAACCCAGAAAGGTGGCAGTACGTTCAGCCGAACCCCAAGCGCAACTACGTCATGCAATATAACCTCAACATTCAGAGGCAGTTGACGCCTAACCTCTCGATCATGATCGCCTACGCGGGATCGAGGTCGTGGCACGATCCGCTCCAGTCCGATGATCTCAATACGGTGTTTCCGTATAACGTGGGTGGTCGCTGGCTATTCCCGAACCCAGTTGGCTCCGGATGCCTCCCTAACCCGCCAAACTGCAGCCAAACCGATGTTAACTTGGGACTTCCTGTTGCCTACGTTAACGCTGATGCGACTACCTGCGTGAATGGCGCTGCTAATGCGGTGTCTAGCTGCATTAGCGCAAACCATGGGATCACGTCCGGGCTCCTCATCAACTCAAACACAGCCCAGTTCCAGTCCTCTGCCTTTCCTGTCCAATCCTGGTACAACTCGTTGCAGGTGAGGGTGGACAAAAAGGTAAGCCACGGTTTGCTGATCGGGGGATCCTTTACCTGGGGCAAGTCATTTGACACCAGCTCGAGCAGCTTCGCCAGCGACAACTACTCGAACAACCCAAGCGCTATCGTTCCCTGGTGGGACCTGAGCGTTGACCGAGGGTTGTCGGACTTCAACGTGACAAAGCGGGTGTCCTTCAACTTCTTGTATTCGATTCCAACGCCGGCGTCGTTCCACGGGCCCTTGGCAGCAGTGGCGGGAGGCTGGGCGGTGGCTGGAAACTTCGAAGCCAGCGACGGCATTCCTTTGTGGCCGCTGATCACCAACGAGACGGTGGGAATGTTGAACGGCGGGCCGTACGATATTCCCGATCTGGTTCCCGGGTGCCAACAGGTTCTCGCTGGTTGGCGCCAGACCCTAAACTACCTCAATCCGAATTGCTATATCCTTCCGCAAGCGCCGAGCGCGGCGTTTTATGGTGCGGCCGCACCGAAAGGCTGCGATCCATCGTTCGCCGCTCCCACCTGCGTCAATCTATTGGGCAACGACCCGCGGAACGCAGTCATCGGGCCGGGGTTGATCAACATGGATTTCGCCGTAACAAAGGACAACCACATCCGGAAAATCTCGGAATCCACCGACTTGCAGTTCCGCGCCGAGATTTTCAACATTGCCAATCACCCGAACTACGCGTTCCCGATTGCCAACAACCTTTCACCGATCGACAACACAGGAGCACCGGTTCCAGCGTTCGGCACGCTCACCCAGACGCAGGGATCCGAGCGGCAGATTCAGTTTGCGTTGAAACTGATTTTCTAGCGGCCAAGTGATACCTGGCCTGGCAGATTAAGCAGGAGCAAGTAGTGGCGAATTCTTTCTAGATTCGCCACTACTTAATCTTGAAGGTTCGAGACGAGCAGAAGTTGGGATTTCCAGCGGTTCGTTGTCGCGAATTTGCCCTAGTGTTTTGCGGAGGCTTCCATGCGACGCTATCTGATGTTTTTCGCGGGTGTGATTCTTTCCTTGTCGGCTCTCCCTCTCTTCGGTCAGGAAGTGAAGGAAATCGCCTACGATTCCGCGCCCAATCTGCTGAAGCTTCCGCTGGACACCTACCTGGGCGAAGCCGCGGGCGTGGCGCAGAACTCGAAGGGGCACATGTTTGTGTTCACGCGCAGCGGCGAGACGCAGTTGTTCGAATTCGACCAGGAAGGGAACTTTGTCCGCGAGATCAGCCCGCGCAACTACGCCTTTGCGTTCGCCCATACGGTCCGAGTCGACCCGCAGGACAACGTATGGGCCGTGGACGAAGGTTCGAACATGATCGTCAAGTTCAACCCGGCGGGCAAAGTCCTGATGACCATGGGCCGCAGGCCGGAATCGGCCGAGGGAGACGTTCCCGGCGGCTTCAATTTTCACCCATTGCTTCCAGGGGATCCGCCTCGGGCCGCCCAGCCCTATGCCTTCTTCCGTGAGACGGACGTCGCTTGGGATGCCGCAGGAGAGATCTTTGTTTCGGACGGCTACGGCAACTCTCGGGTCGTGAAGTACGACAAGGATGGGCATTTCCTCAAGTCGGTTGGCGCCAACGCAAAAGGCAAGGAGCCCGGTCAATTCAACACTCCTCACACGATTGCGACCGACAAGCAGGGAAACGTGTACGTCGGCGACCGTGGGAACAGCAGAATCCAGGTTTTTGACAATGACTTGAAGCTGCGCGCCGTGTGGACAGGCATGGGCGCTCCGTGGGCGATTTGCATCACTCCGGGGCCGAAACAATTCCTGTATAGCTCGGACGCCGTCGGGCCAATTTACAAAATGGATCTCGACGGGCATATCCTCGGCAAATTTGGCACCGCGGGAAAGCAGATGAAGCAGTTCGGCTGGATCCACGAAATGAATTGCACCAGCGAGAATGAGCTTCTCGTCGGCGAGCTTCTGAATTGGCGCGTGCAGAAGCTGCAGCTTCATCCTTAGGGCTTTAGGTAGCACAGGCACTCTTGCCTGTGCGGTTTTTGCGGTCGCTGGCTAGGCCGGTGGGGTATTTGTGCGCGAAACAAATGTTTCTGGAGGTTTTCATGCGACGCTATTCAGAATTGATTTTGGCAGCCGTGCTCGCGCTGTTCGCCAGCCCGCTCTGGGCCCAGATCGCGGTGCCGGAAATCCGGTTCGATTCCACGCCTGACCTCCTGAAGATGCCGGACAACATTGTGATGGGCGAGGCTGTCGGCGTCGCGACGAACTCGAAGGGACACATTTTCGTCTACACGCGAGACGGCCTCCTCGGCTACACGGTCGGCAGTTCGCGTCAATTTGGGCGTGGAGCCGCCGCGCGGCTCTACGAGTTCGACGAGAAGGGAAATTTCATGCGCGAGATCGGCAAAGGCACCTACGCCCAAGCCTTTGCCCACACCGTACGCGTCGATCCCCAGGACAACATCTGGATGGTGGACGAGGGCTCAGACATGATCGTGAAGTTCAGTCCGGAGGGCAGGATCCTGATGGTCCTTGGGAGAAAGCCGGAGGACTTCGCGGGAATCCCTGGTCCGGTGGACGAAGACAAATCTGACGGCGGAAGGTCGGGCGGGTACCAGTTGCAGCAGCAACTCCTGCAGTTGCGCGGGCCTGCGGCAACGTCAGGTAGCGGCGGTGGCCCTGCAGCGGGTGGAGGCGGTGGCGGAGGCGGCGAGGGGTTCAACAATGGTCCTTTTGCCACCTTCAACCGTGAAACCGATGTGGCCTGGGATTCCGCCGGGAACATTTTTGTTTCTGATGGTTACGGCAACAAGCGAGTCGTGAAGTTCGATAAGAACGGCAATTTTGTGAAGGCCTTCGGTTCGAGAGGCAAGGGTCCTGGACAATTTGAGGATGTGCATACGATTCAGGTGGATCATCAGGGCAACGTTTACGTCGGCGACCGCGCCAATAAGCGGCTCTCAGTCTTTGACAACGACGGAAATTACAAGACGGGCTATATCAATGTGGGCTCGCCGTGGGCAATCTGCATCACGCCTGGCCAACATCAATATCTCTACAGCTCCAACTCCACTGGCACGACGGATATGACCGACAACGGCGAGATCTACAAAATGGAACTGGACGGCAAAATCTTGGGCAAGTTCGGGAAGGGCGGCAAGGCGCTGAAGGAGTTCATGGCGGTGCATGAGCTTGACTGCCGGACCGACAACGAAGTCTACGCGGGTGAAATTTCGAATTGGCGCGTTCAGAAGCTCACCCTGCACCCGTGACCATAGGTTAGGACGACCCGTTCGAACGTGAAAGCGAATTTGAAAAGGTAAAGCAATGAAATATTCTATACTCTCCGTCGCCCTCCTATTTGGTGTGTCTCTATACGCGCAGGATGCACCTAAGCCCGCTGATGTTCCGAAGGCACCGGAGCTGACCTTCCACGTCGTCCAGGACTTCCTGAAAATTCCGCGGGACATGATCATGGCCGAAGCCGTCGGCGTGGCCATTAATTCGAAGGGCCACATCTTCATCCTGAACCGCGGAAATCACCCGATGCTCGAATTCGACCAGGAGGGCAACTTCATCAGCTCTTTCGGCGAAGGCTCGCCGATATTCCACATTCCGCACAGCATCCGGTTCGATTCGCAGGACAACTTGTGGTACGTCAATTCCGGCGACAATCTTGTCGTGAAGTTCAATCGAAACCTCAGGGTGGAGCAAGCCCTCGGGCGGCGCGAAGAGCCCTGGGTCTACATGACGCATGGGATCGAGCGAGCCATTCCGCCACCGTCGAGCTTCTATCAGCCCACCGACACCGTGGTGGGTCCAGACGGCAGCACTTTCGTGACGGACGGTTACGGAAACTCGCGCGTGGCGAAATTCACGCGTGAGGGCAATCTGATCAAGTACTGGGGCGATCGGGGCACAAAGCCCGGCCAATTCAATACGCCGCACAATATCGTGATGGACGCTAATTCGAATCTATACGTAGCGGATCGCCAGAACAGCCGTGTCCAGGTCTTCGATACCGACGGAAATTTCAAGCAGGAATGGCGCGTGGGAGCGTTGGCGTGGTCGTTGTGCATCACCCCGGGCCCCAATCAGGTGATCTTTGTCGGCAGCGTGGGACGCGTCTTCAAATACGACCTAAGCGGCAAACGGCTCGGCGAGTTCGGCAAGCTTGGCCGGCTGCCGGGGTGGTTTGACTCGGTCCACGCCTTGGCCTGCCCGGATGAAAAGACACTATATCTGGCTGAGGAGTTCAGCTACCGCTTCGACAAAGTCATGCTGCAGTGATGGGTTCTAGTTCTGACTGATGGGGGTCCAATGAGCAAACATATTCGAATCGCATTCGCTCTTCTTTTTGTGTCGCTAGTCGTGGCCGTCGCCCCGGCAGGGCTTCGTGCTGAAGTCACGCGCGTCGAAATAATCAGCCGCCAGGATGTGCTCAGCGGAAAAGCCTTTGGCAACGTGGGCGCTTACGAAAAACTATCCGGCACCGTATATTTCTCTGTTGATCCGAACAACCCCCACAACAAGATCATCGTCGATATCGACAAAGCACCCCGGAACGCTCAGGGTAAGGTTGAATTTTCTGCGGACTTGTTCATCCTGCGCCCGAAGGATTCCTCGCGCGGCAATGGCGTGGCACTCTTCGACGTAGTAAACCGCGGAAACAAGGGCCTGCTTGGCGTGTTTAACCGCGCCAAGGGATCGTCCGACCCCACGGCCGAAGCGGACTTTGGCGACGGGTTGTTGATGCGTGAGGGCTACACGCTGGTAGCCGTCGGCTGGGAATTCGACGTCCGCAACAAGGACAAGAACAAAAACCTTGTCAGTGTCGTGCTTCCGGTTGCCACCGATAATGGCAAGCCCATCACGGGTTGGCTCAGCCCATGGTTCATTCCCGAGAAGGCGTCCGACTCCTATGACTACACTGGCGGGTATAACACGAGCCTGTACCCTCCGCTGGATCCCAAGGATCCCGCCTACCGTTTGACGGTCCGGGAGGGCTGGGTTGCGATGCAGCATTTGATCCCGCGCACCGACTGGCAGTTCGGCCGCGTGGAGAACGGCCAGGTTGCTTTTAACCAGAATTGGCTCACGGTGAAGGGCGGTTTCAAGGCCGGCATGACCTATCAGCTCACCTATGAAAGCAAGGATCCCCCTGTCGCGGGATTGGGGTTTGCCGCGATTCGAGACTTGGCCTCGGCAGTAAAGAATAACTCCGACGCCGTCGTTCACGCGCGCTACGTTTACACCTACGGCGCTTCGCAAGTGGGACGGTACCAGCGCCAACTCGTCTACGAAGGATTCACCACTGACGAGCAGGGCCGACAAGCAATCGATGCGCTGTTCATCCACACAGGCGGCACATCGTTTGGGAGCTTCAACCGCCGATTTGCCGTGCCGAACGAACTTGGGTCATTCACTGAGACCGTCTTCCCGATAAGGTACGAGAACACGACCGATCCAATCACGGGTAAGCAAGACGGCCTGGGCGCGCGCATCCCGGGCGGTCTGGAGCCGAAGATCTTTTTGGTCGACACGGGCTCGGAGTATTGGGATCGAGGCCGGGTAGCGGCGCTGCGGCACCTTTCGATGGACGGCCTTCAAGATTTGCCCGACCCGCCAAATGTTCGCGTGTTCATGCTGGCGGGAACGAAGCACGGTCCGGGCTCCTGGCCGCCGGCAGAGAGTGAAACTCAGCCACTCAGGAACAATCCAAACGATTACCGCTGGGCCCAACGCGCGCTCCTGGAAGCTCTCGATCAATGGACACGACAGGGCGTAGCGCCGCCTCCCAGCCAGCACCCGCTGCTTTCGGACGGTACTCTCGTTGCGCAGACCGACATCAAATTCCCCAACATGCCCGCTGTACAGTGGCCCTACCACGTACCTGGCGGTTTCCGCGCAGACGTTCCTGGGGCATTATCAGTGCTGCCGTTTATCGTTCCGCAGGTGGACGCCGACGGGAACGACGTGGGAGGCATCCGCCTGCCTGAGCAGGCAGTTCCGCTTGGAACCTACACCGACTGGGCCTTCCGCAGTGAGCAGACCGGCGCATCCAACACGTTGGTAGCGATGGCCGGCTCTTACATTCCATTCGCGAAAACCAAGGGCGACAGGGAGAAGGGCCACGACCCTCGATTGTCCGTCGAGGAACGCTATGGCAGCCGTGCGGAGTACGTGCGCCGCGTGGAAGAAGCAGCGAATAAGTTGGTGAAAGAGAGATTCCTTCTTCAGGAAGACGTGAAGCCAATTGTCGAAGCCGCGGGGCAACATTGGGACTGGACGATGTCCGCGGCGGCGACCGTCAGTCAGAATCGAATCGAAACGCCCCGATAATTCACCTGCCGTTGCGCGCGCACGTAGGTTGCCGCAAATCGCATGGGCTCGAACTTGGCGGGCCCGAAAGAACTCTCGCCCAAACCTCTTAGCCTCCAAGATATTGAATAAGCGTGCCTTAGCTGTTTTCTGCGGCAGCAGCGGCCTGCTACATACACAACATTAGGGAAGCTTATACGGCGAATCCTGTATGGAAGGATAAGTTGGATCGGGTCATGTTGATTCCGTAAATTCGTGCTGATGCGTTAAAATAAAAGGCATGATTCCAAGCCGAATGAGCAGGACGAAAGACTGCATTCTTGAGCAAGCCGAGACACCCCCCGATCGTTCCAGACCGGCTGGCAGGGTCATTTGAGTCAGGGACGGTGGAGGGAATACGAGGCGATCATCGGTGAATTTTGAACGCGAGATTTCGACCCCCGGCTCAAGCCAGGCCCGGGAAGAGAAGTTCGTAGAGGGGAGTGACAAAATGTCTCTTCGAATCCTTATAGCGGACGATCACGACCTGATGCGGCTTGGAGTGCGGACTTCGATCGCAGCTCACGACGGTTGGGAGGTTTGTGCCGAGGCGCGAAACGGCCGCGAGGCCATCGCGAAAACGGAGCAGCTGAAGCCGGACATCGTCATCCTGGATATCAGTATGCCGGAAATGAATGGCCTGGAAGCAGCAAGGCGAATCCGCAAAACGTTTCCTGCCACTGAAGTTCTGATCCTGTCCGTTCACTACTCGGACCAGCTGATCCGCGAGATTGTCAACTCCGGCGCGCGCGGATTCATCGTGAAGGCGGACGCCGAGAGGGATTTGACTGCAGCCATTGAAGCGCTGGCCAAGCACAAACCGTTTTTCACCTCTCGGGCGACCGATGTGATCCTCGGCAACTTGCAAGGAGACCCGCATCGTGAGGAGCCGCGCGAGCTGGCCAGTCACCGGCTTACCCCGCGCGAACGCGAAATCGTTCAGCTGTTGGCGGAAGGGAAGAGCAGCAAGGAAGTGGCCGAGTCGCTTACGATCAGCGTGAAGACTGCGGAAACCCATCGCGCGAACATCATGCGCAAGCTGGACCTGCACAGCGTGAGCGAACTCGTGCGCTACGCCGTGCGCAACCAGATCGTGGAACCCTAACTCGAGTCGGGTCCTTCTAGGCGGCTCTTGTTCCCTCCAAAAGCGCCCTTATCGGCGCATATTCTTCTCGACTGGCTGTACGGCGTCATCTCTTCGCCCTGCATAGCAAGGAATCAAGTCTGCGTCAGGACATGTTCAGCGCAAGTCTGCGGCCTGATTTGCGACGGCGGAGGTCTTGCGGAGCTTTTCGGTAACGCGCCGCACGTAGTCACGCGTTTCGCGGTAGGGAGGGACGGAGCGATATTGTTCGACTCGGTCGGGGCCGGCGTTGTAGGCGGCGAGCGAGAGTGAGAGATCGCCGTTGTACCGCACCAGCAATTCCTTCAGGTACTTGGTGCCCGCTTCGATATTTTGCTGAGGGTCGAACACGTTGGTCACGCCAAAGCGCGTAGCGGTTTGTGGCAGCAATTGCATCAGGCCGCAGGCGGACCGCCAGGACACCGCATTGGGATTGAAGTTAGATTCCACAGCAATCACGCTGGCGACGAGTTCCGGCGCGATGCCGTGGGCTCGCGCGGAGGCCGTAATAAAATTCGCGAACGGCACATCGAGGGCCCTGACTTTGGCCGCTGGGAACGTGTCCTCCGGGTCGATCCGCACGACAGCCTCGGCGGGAATCTCCATCGTGCCGCCTGTCATCGTCAGCCGGAGTGTTTCTCCTACTAACTCATAGCCGGTCACGTGGATTCGCTGGCCGGTCAGCAGGACGACGTAGTCGGCGCGCGCCGAAGAAGCCAGAGCGCCGAGGAGCAAGAGTGTCCGCGCAAGGCACTTCCCAATTCGAGGGAATTGGTCCACTTCAAGCATCTCCCAATGCATACATCTCGATCGCGGCGGCGACGCCGCCCTGATCGTTCGTCAGCGTCTCCGGCCACCCCAGAGACTTCAATTCGGGGACGCTGTTTCCCATCACCACAGGTAGCCCGGCAAATTGGAGCATTTCGAGGTCGTTCAGATTGTCTCCAATGGCCATCACGTCGTCGCGGGACCAGCCGCGCCGGCTCACCCACTCCGCGAGGGTCGCCCCTTTCGAACATCCTGGAGCAATCACATCCACCAGGCCGAAGTCGCGTTTGTCGTAAACCGTCATCGCCACCGAATATTCGTCGGCGAATGGTAGCCCCGAGAGGAACGTTTCAACCTCGCGCACCTCGTCGAGGTAACCGGTGAACATGACCTGGATGGGATCTTCGGTGAGGCAATTCTCCAAGGGCGACACTTCGGCCAGGTACTCGCGGTTGCGTTGGAAGTAACCGCCGCGGAGCGGATCATTCCAGTCGATTCGCTCGTAGATCACCTGATTTGCGCGCGGCCGGTCGAAACAGACGGACGCGAGGTCGCGGAACGCGCCTGCAGCGCCGATTACCCTTGCCGCCACGTTGCGGGGAAGAAGTTTAACGAGATGCGTCTCGCCCGCCGTGGATTTCACCAGGGCGCCGTTATTTACGATCATCGTCAGCGGGCAAGGGAACTGCTTCGCAATCGGCATGGCGAAATCGTAGCGGCGCCCAGTCACGAGGGCTACTTCGATCCCTCGCGCGGCCGCTTCAGCAACGGCATTCCGGTTGATAGCGGGCAGCTGCGAGTGCTCGTCGAGAAGGGTACCGTCAATGTCTATCGCAATCAAGCGGACCGGCACCGAAGCAGTCTATCGTGTTACTGACCCTCAGGGCTACTCTCCTGAAGTACAGGTGCGCAGCCCGTACTACGCCGTAACCCCGTGAAACTCATGGCTTCGCAGGAGGCGTCGGGTCTGTGGGGACCGGGACGGTCAGTTTCTCCGATGGGCGACTCTCGACCCCTTTCGAATCGACGGTCGTAATGAAGTAGAAGTACGTGTTGCCTGCCTCAACCGTGTGGTCGGTGAACTGGGTGTCTGTGACGTTGCTGGGCGACAGCTTGGTCGGGCCGCCCGGCGGCAGGACGCGGTAGACGTTGTACCCGGCGACGGGAGATTTGCCTGGCTTCCAAGACAGGGTCACGGAATGCGGGTTCGCTGCTTCTTTCTTTATGCCTTGCGGTTGTTGTCGTCCGCAAGCAGCGAGAACCAGCGCCGCACCTATGAGCAACAAATCCACCTTGGGCGAAATTGGCGACGAATGGAGGGGATTTCTCATTCGAAAAGCCAGCACGGGCCACGGTCCCAATCCGCTCGGATCACAAAATGACAGAGTAAATTGGTGGACGGCAGGGGATTCGAACCCCCGGCCTCATCGTTGCGAACGATGCGCTCTCCCAGCTGAGCTAGCCGCCCACCGTTTTATGGCGGGTTCCAAAGTAGAGCCCGCACCCAGCGAAAATAATCTTAGCAGGGCTTAAAGAGGATTCCTAGCTCGGACAGTTTTCAAAGTACGGGATTGATTCGAAGCCCTGACGCCATGCTACCGACATCAGGGGTTAATTGTATTGACAAAAGTCGCCGTACCCACTATTAAGCACGCAAATAGGTGTGGCTTAATCCCGTTCTGATATGGACCCCGTCGTTCATAGTTCCTAGGTTCTTCAGGATTTTGTTTGGCTCTTGCACTTGGCGCGGCACGTGTTAGCGCTGTGTGCCGTACCCGTGACCAGGCTATTGTCGAACCGATGACGTGGCCTGCAAGGTGATGTGTTGCTGAGTTGTCCAGATAGGGGTGTGTGAAGCTCAGGAGGGACCGGGGGTGCAGCCTACTAGGAGGTGGTCCAATGTTTAGCAAGCGCGTGGTGATGGCAGTCTGCTTCGTGTTTGTTTTCTTGTCCATTTCGCCTTCTCCAGTGCAGGGGCAGACGGCTGGATCAGGCAGTGTCGGCGGGACAGTCACTGACCCGTCCAAGGCGGTAATCGTGGGCGCGACGGTTACTTTGACGGATACTGCAACCGGCGCCGCACGAACATCAGTCACAAACGAATCGGGAAGATTTTTTTTAGCGAACGTGTTGCCCGGGACTTACGATGTGACTGTTACCAAGACGGGTTTTAGCCAGGCCAAACTGAGCAAGCAGGCCGTTAATGTCGGCGTGGATTTAACTCTGAATATAACTCTGGAACTTGGGGCCGTGACCCAAACTGTCGAGGTCACCGCTACGAACGACCTGTTGGAAATGATGAATTCTACGATCGGCAACCTTGTTGCCGGTACCACTTTGCAGTCCCTACCGAGCCTTGGGCGCGACGTCAGCTCGTTCGTGACCCTGCAACCTGGCGTGAGCCCGGATGGCAGTGTTGCCGGCACCGTCGTCGATCAATCGAACTTCATGCTCGACGGGGGAAATAACAGCAACGACATGGACGGCAGCGGTGGGGTCTACAATCCAAGCTTCGGCGATGATCCTACCGGCGGGCTGTTCTCCAATGTTAACAATGAGATCAGCGGAGCTTCCAACGGGATCGCGGGGAATCAGCCCTCCGGCGTGATGCCGACGCCAATGGACAGCGTGGAAGAGTTCAAAGTGGCCACCTCCAATCAGAACGCCGATTTCAACAACTCGTCAGGCATGCAGGTGTCCATTGTTACCAAACGCGGCACCAACGCCTGGCATGGGACTGCCTATGAGTACTATCTGGACAACAATTTTTCGGGAAACCTGTGGGAGAACAACCAAACGGGTACTCCCAAACCGGATTGGCATCGAAGCTGGTTCGGCGGTGCGGCAGGCGGCCCGCTGATCCCCTTCGACGTCCTGGGCGGAAAGACCTACATCTTTGCCAATTACCAGGGAACGCGCTGGCCACAGTCGGAAACACTTGACCGCTTGGTTCCCAGCGCGGACATGCGCAATGGAATCCTGCACGATCCCAACAACACCGCAACCACCTATAACCTAAACACGCTCGATCCGCGCCACATCGGGATCAATACCTTCGTGCAGCAAATGTGGACCCAGCACATGCCGCTTCCAACTCCAGGAGCGGGTTGCAGCGCATACGGGACCGTCTGCGATGGCGTCAACACCAGTGTCTACCGCGCGAACCTTTCTATTCCCCAAAACGATAACTTCGGTGTAGTGCGCCTGGATCACGACTTTGGCCCGAAGTGGCACTTCATGACGAGCTACCGCTATTACCATCTGACGCGCGCCACGCATGACCAGGTGGACATCGGTGGTGCTCTCAGCGGTTCATTGGGCACCCCAACGTCTCTCACCAACCGCCCCCAAATCCCTTGGTACCTCGTCGTTGGCCTGACGACCAACGTCACCACCAACGTCACTAATGATTTCCGCTACAGCTTCCTGAGGAATTTCTGGGCTTGGGGCTCAGCCGGGGATCCGGCTCAATTCTCCAACCTGGGTGCCGCCCTTGAGCCTTTTGGCGAGTCACACAACGCGGCCTTGGTACCTTATAACGTGAACACCCAGCAGACGCGCTCGCGCTTCTGGGACGGAAAGGATCACTTCATTCGCGACGACGTTTCCTGGGTCAAGGGAAATCACTTGTTGCAGTTCGGCGGCCAGTACCAGCATAACTGGAATTACCACCAGCGCACCGATAACGGCGGCGGGATCAACTACTACCCCGTATACCAGCTTGGAACCACATCCGGGTCCGGAACTGTAGATATGAGCCTCTTAGGCCCCGCCTTCAGCAGCAAGTCCTCTTACCTTGCACGGGACGCTGCAGCAGTACTTGGTATCGTCAGCGCAACCCAGCAGACTTTTACGCGCTCCGGCTCGAGCCTGACCTTGAATGCGCCGCTTGTACCTGCATTCGACCAATCCACGATTCCCTATTACAACCTCTATTTCAGTGACGCGTGGCACCTGAAGCCCTCGATTACCCTGTCATATGGTTTGGGTTGGACGCTGGAGATGCCTCCCGTGGAAGCCACGGGCAAGCAGGTGGTGCTAGTGGATCAGGCTGACCAGCCGATTAGCACCGCGGCATATCTGGCGCAGCGCCAAGCGGCGGCTCTCCAGGGGCAGGTATACAACCCGGAGATCGGCTTTGCGCTTACGCCCAATGTTGCCGGGCATCCGAAATATCCTTTCGATCCCTTCTACCGCGGATTTAGCCCGCGCGTTTCAGTTGCCTGGAACCCTGATTTGGGCCCCATGCTCGGGGGAAAGAACACAGTCATCCGGGGCGGCTACGGCCGGATCTATGGGCGAGTGAACGGCGTGCTCCTGGTGCTGACGCCGCTGCTGAGTCCCGGCCTCCTCCAGCCTATAAGTTGCTCAAGCGTCTTAAACTACACAACAAAGCCGGGCGACAAGATGCCTTCTTGCAATCCAAGCGTGACTCCTGACGTCAATACCGCCTTTCGCATTGGTCCTGGCCCTAACGGTGACGGCACCACGGCCCCGCTGACTAGCGTCCCCCCAACCGCGACATTTCCACAACCTTATTTTCCCGGCATCCAGGGGCAGACTGAGGGGTCTACCGCCTCGCCCCTCGACCCGCGTTTCCGCCCGAACTCGGTTGACTCGTTTGACTTGACCATCCAGCACCAGTTCTCGAGCAAACTGTCTGTGGAAGTGGGGGCCATTAGCCGCTGGGTCCATAATGAGTTACAGAACATCAACCTGAACGCGGTGCCCTATATGATGACGCTGGGCGGCCAGCAATTCCAGGCCGCATACGCTAACGTCGAGAAGGCAATGGGTTGTGCAACCTCGGCGACCGCTTGCGCGGGTGCGACGTTGACACCAGCCTTCCTGGCAACGCTGAAGCCGCAGCCCTTCTTCGAGGCAGCGCTTTCTGGAACAGGCTACTGCAATACTTTTGCGAACTGCACTACAGCAGTTGTATCGAGCGAATTCACCAACTTCCAAAACCAAAATGTTTGGACCCTCTGGTCTGACCTGGATACCAACTTCCCCGTGACGAAGAAGCCCGGGTTCAATTTTCCCTTCAGCATGATGAATACGGCCGGACAAATGGGGAGCAATGTCACCATGGCTGCCAGTCTCGGGCACGGCAATTACAATGCCGGCTTTATTACCTTCAAAATGAACGATTGGCACGGCGTGACCATGCAGAATAACTTCACGTATAGTCACGCGTTAGGAACGGGGGCCGCCATCCACGCCACGAGCCAGCAAACCGTTGTCGATCCCTACAACCTGGACACGCAGTACGGCCCGCAAGCCTTCGACCGCAAGTTTGTGGATACACTGTTCCTTGTCTTCCAGCCGCCGTACTATCGCGGTCAGCAGGGTATCGTGGGGCACATTCTGGGTGGCTGGACCTTTTCCCCGATCTTCACAGCAGGAAGTGGCGCCCCGGATTTTTGCTTCACGAACGCTGGCAACAATGGGAGCGAAGGATACAGTGGCGCGCAGGATTTTGGCTCCGCGGACGGGTCAGCCTCAGGTGTCTTCACAAACGCAAACTGCGTGTTGACCAACAAGGCAGGGACACACGCTTCGCTTCACAACGTTAACTCCACGAGCGGAGTTATTGCGGACATGTTCGCGAATCCGGCAGCAGTGTTTGCCAACGTTCGGCCGCTTATTCTGGGTCTCGACACAAACAGCGGCGGCTATGGCTCGATTTACGGGATGCCTTATTGGAACATGAACCTGGGCGTGAAAAAGAACATCCGAGCGACGGAGCGATTCAGTGTCGAGGCCTCGTTTAATTTCGAGAATGTTTTCAATCACAACCAACTGCTGGATCCGCTATCCCTCGGCATCCCTGGACCACAGGACCCGACAACCTTTGGTCAGCTTACCAATGAAGGATCAACGCCGCGGACAATAGAAATGGGAATTCGGGTCAACTTCTAATTTTCCGGCGAGGTTTCAGCAACTCGTTGCAAAAAAGGGGGAAGGCCAGTTCGGGCTTCCCCCTTTTTTCATCGTGATTTAGGCGAACTGCGCGGCTTCATATCAGCCTGCAGTCCGTGCCCCTTCGAAGAAGCGACAAGGCGTGAGCACTCGAAACTCCACACCAACCTGAGGATCGATGACGAACGATGTCAGGAAATTTTTTTACTGCTGCGTTCCGATACCGGAGGTGCGCTGCGCGATGATTTTTCGGGCATTCTCGTACAGGGCGCGGGCCTGCGGGAGGGTCTCGACGGCCTTTTGAAGTTGGACGTCTTCTTCGAGGTCCACCTTGTAGCCCTCGGTCAGGCCGAATGTGGAAATGAAGGCTTCTTTGCGAATCTCGCGCTTGATCCAGCCGACATTCTGCGTGATGTCGTCCTCGGTGAATGCGACCTTCTCCTTCGTGAGGTAGCTGCGGAACAACTTTAAGACGTTGTCGTCGGCGACGAAATCTTTGGTAATTTCGGGCCGTGTTCCGAGGAAGAAAGTTGTGAATCCGCCGACGCCGCCCTGATAGCCAAAGAAAACGTCGCGGCGCAGGAGCAATTCCTGGAACGGATTGAGCTTCGTCGGGGCTTGGACCACGTCTGGAGTGATGCCGCCGCCACCGGTGACTTGCCGTCCGCTATCGGTCAGCTTGACTTCGGTCGGCGCCGGATTCTTGTGGTTATACAGGTAGTCGTAAAGCGAAATGTCTTTGTAATCGCGTTGGATCAGACGGCCGCTCGGCGTGTAGTAGCGCGCTGTCGTCAGCGCAAGGCCAGTGTTTTCGCTTAGTCCTGACACGGTCTGTACCAGGCCCTTTCCGAAACTCTGTTCGCCGACCACCATCCCGCGATCGTGGTCTTGAATCGCTCCGGTCACGATTTCCGATGCTGACGCCGAACCGCCATTCACGATTACCACCAAAGGAGTGGTGACGCCGCGGTTGCCGCGGACGGCATAGTAACGGCGCTCCGCCGAGGTGCGGCCGTGATGAGAAACGATCAGCTGATTCTTGTCCAGGAACATATCTGACACGGCCACGGCCTCGTTCAGCAGGCCGCCGGGGTTTCCGCGCAGGTCGAGGACGATGCCGTCGAGTTTCGTGGCGTCAAGTTGTTTCAGCGCGGTCGAGAGTTCTGAGTCCGTAGTTTCGTTGAAACCGGAAAGCTTGACATAGCCGATTCCCGGCTTGATCTCAAACGCGAGGTCGACCGAATGCTTGGGAATTTCGTCGCGCGTGACGGTGAAGTTCAGGTCCTCGGTATAGCCAACGCGCTTCATCGTGATGTGAACCACGGTGCCCTTCGGACCCTTCAGCATGTCCGCGACTTCGGAGCTGCTCAGCCCTTCCGTGGATTTTCCATCCACGGCCATGATGACATCGCCGGGGCGAATTCCGGCCCGATAGGCAGGCGATCCCGGCATGGGTGAGAGCACGTAGGTGAAATTCTCGCGCGGGACGATGGTCATTCCGACGCCGTAATACCTGCCGCGCTGGTCTTCGCGAAGGTTGGCATAGGCACGAGGATCAAAGAAGCTGGAGTGGGGATCCAAGACGCGCAGCATTCCTGGGATGGCGCCCGAGTAGATCGCATGATCGGTGTCGACGGGAATCGCGTAATTCTTTTCGACGATCGAAAGAACGTGGGTGAAGGACTTGACCGAATCCTGCAGGGTGTTTACATCAGAAGAGGTCGCACGCACAGGAGGGCCGTAAACCCCTCCAAGGACCGCAGATACGACCAATACACCAAGAACCAGCAGCGCCCCACGTCGCTCACCCTGCATTTTAGCCTCGCTTTCGTTCCACACCAATGACTCGAGTGTAGTATAGCATAGCGGTTGAATTGACACCCCTCCGGGTGTCCACTATGATTCCTCTTGGATATCAATCTGAATTTGATCCGGCGCAATTAAGCCTTGCGGAACGTACGCGCCCGGCTAATGTCAGCTGGAGCTAGCAGGCGACGGGCATCTACCATGTTGAGTTTCCCGCACTTGGTCGTTCTATTCGTTATCGCTCTGGTCATATTCGGCCCGCAAAAATTGCCCGAGCTTGCGCGAATGCTCGGCAAGGCAACCGCAGAATTTCGGAAAATGACCAACGATTTTCGATATGCGCTCGAGGATGAAGTGCGGGAGCTCGAGCGCCAAACGCGCATCAAAGAGCAGGAAGCGGCGGCACGAACTGCCCAGGTCCCGGTGCCCTCGATCCAGGCTCCCGCTGCTTTGCCTGACGGCGCGGTTCCGCGAGAGTTGCCCGCCGCGAGCGCCGACGAAAATGCGCCAAGCGTTTCGCCAGCCGACTTGCGCACCGAATCACATCCTTCCGTCCAAGCCGATTCGAATTCCCCGCAGCCGCAGCCCGTGGAAACCGTGAGCGCTCCCCAAGAGAAATCGTCTGATGACAACGCCGCAGTCTGACGCCCCCCAAAACAGCGCCGAGCACGAGCCCGGCGCCAAGATGTCGTTTTTCGAACATTTGGTGGAGTTGCGAAAGCGGCTGATCAATTCCGCGATCGCCATCTGCGCCGGCGCGATGGTTGGTGTGGCTGTTTCCCCCAAAGTCATCGGATTCATTGTTCGTCCCATGCAGGCCGCCCTGCACAAGGTCAACTTAGATGATAAGTTGATCTATACGAAGCCCACTGGTTACCTCGAGATGGTAATCACGATGGGAATTTACATCGGCGTCGTTCTGGCCGCTCCCTTTGTGCTCTACCAGGTATGGCTGTTTATCGCGCCGGGACTTTACCGGCACGAGAAGCGCGCCGTCTCAACGTTTGTTTTCTCTACATTTTTTCTCTTCGTGGCGGGAATTTCTTTTGGCTATTACGTAATGCTGCCGTATGTCCTGAATTTTCTAATCGGATTTCAGGGTCCCTTTAGGCCGCTGATCAGCATTAATGAATACTTTGACTTCATTCTAATTGTGCTGCTGGGACTGGGCGTCGTTTTTGAATTGCCCGTCCTGATTTTCTTTCTCGCGCTGTTTGGAATCGTCACACCGCAATTTCTGTGGAAGAATATTCGCTATGCGATTCTGATCATCGCTGTGCTCGCTGCGATCATCACACCCACTCCCGACGCATTGACGATGTTGATATTCATGGCGCCCATGCTGGGCTTATATTTGCTCGGCATCGGTGTAGCTGCAGTTGTCGTGCGAAACAAAGAAAAGCGGGCTGCCATGGCGAGCCAGGGGGCGCAGTAAATGCGGAGATATGCCCTCAGATTGAGCCCATTGGCGATCGTTCTTGCTGCGTTTGGCCTTGGGGCGTGCGGACACTCTGCCCCCTCCGGAAGTGACCCACAAAAATCGAGCGCTCCACAGGCGGCGAGTTTTCCCGCGGCGCCGGCGCCTGAAACGACTGGCGGCTTTGACGGCGCTCGGGCGTACAAGCATGTCGAACAGCTTGTCGCCATCGGTCCGCACCCGCCGGGCTCGGAAGGAATTCGCCGTGCGCAGGAATACATCACCGGTCAGCTAAAGAGTTTCGGGTGTCCCGTCGAAGAGCAGGATTTTCATACGCCCACGCCCATCGGTGACGTAGCGATGAAAAATATCGTAGCGAACGTACCTTCGGCGAATCCCCACATCATCATGTTTGCTACGCACTACGATACGAAACGCATCGACAACTTCGTGGGGGCGGACGACGGCGGGTCGAGCACGGGCGTTGTCCTCGAACTAGCCCGCCTAGTGTGCGCGCGAAAAAACGCCGCGACGATCTGGCTGGTATTTTTTGACGGCGAGGAAGCCTTCCGCTTTATATGGGCCGATCCCGACCACACCTACGGCAGCAGGGAATTGGCGGCGCGGCTGGCCGTTTCGGGGGACCTGCCGCGCGTGAAGGCCATGGTTCTAGTCGACATGGTGGGGCCAACGAATCCCATCTACCGGCGCGAGAGCAGTTCGACGCCGTGGCTCGTGGATATTCTTTGGTCGACTGCGGCCCGCCTGGGATACGGCAAGGTCTTCCTGAATGGTGATCCAACGATGATTACGGACGACCACGACCCATTTCTTGAGCGGAATGTAGCGGCGGCGGATATCATCGATTTCGAGGCGCCGGTGCTCGAGTACTGGCATACCGCGAACGACACGCTCGACAAGGTCGATCCTCGCGCGCTGGCGATTACCGGCCATGTTCTGATCGAATCGCTGCCGGAAATCGAAAAGAAAATTCGTTGAGGTTTTCCCCATCCTTCACGAATTGCACGGGATACCTTTGCTAGTCCCAAAGACGGCGTTTGACGGACACAATTCCGACCAACACTGTGCAGTAGAAAAGCCAATTGATAAGGAACATCAGCGTGTAGCCCACCGGACGATAGAACCTGTGGAGCAGGTGCGCCTGCATCCAGTTAGCGATCACTACGCCTGGGAAGCCTACGGTGCCAGTCCACATTCCCAGCGTCGAGTGCAGACCGATCGACCGCGCAATCATGTACAGAGTGATCGTCCAAATCACTGCGAGGATCAAAGCCCAAAGAGCGATCTTCACAAAGTCTCCGCGGCAAGTGGTGAATTAGACAAGCGCGATGGGATCGGCGTGCGAGGCCGCACGAGCCTGCTACGCCGGTGCTGCCGGGTTTTCGCTGTCCAGCCAGCGCATATGCTCTTCGCTGTAGCGCGTGCCGGCAACGGCGCTCGCCGGAACTGCACGCTCGATCTGGGCTAGATCCTCGGAGGTCAATTTGAGGTCGAGTGCTTTGATCGCTTCAGCAAGCTGGGTGCGCCGCCTCGCTCCGACGAGGGGAATGATTTCAGTGCCACGAGAGGCCACCCAGGCGATCGCTACCTGAGCGCCGGTGGCCTTCTTGCTGCGCCCAATTTCGGAAAGCGTATTTACGAGCGATTGGTTCTTCTCATAGTTCGCACCTTGGAATCGGGGCATGTGATGGCGAATGTCTTTGGGCGAGTTGAGGGGAGAGCCGGAGAGCAGGTCGCGCGACAGGATGCCGTAGGCGGTAACGCTCATTCCAAGTTCGCGGGCGGCGGGCAGAATCATAGCCTCCGGTCCGCGGCTGACTAGCGAATACTCAATCTGCAGCGCAGCGATTGGGTGAACTTTGGACGCCCTTCGCAGCGTCTCTGCCGAAGCTTCAGATAGCCCGATGTGACGGATATAGCCCGCTTGAACGAGGCTCGCCATGGCGCCTACAGTGTCCTCGATGGGAACTGTGCCATGGACGCGCGACGGCTGGTACAGATCGACGTAGTCAGTCCCGAGCCGCCGCAAGGTATAGGAGAGGAAGTTTTTTACGGCTTCAGGCCGCCGGTCGTAGCCCACGAATGAGCCGTCTGGGCCGCGCATGGCGCCGAATTTCACCGCGATGAACAAATCCTTGCGCTTGCCCTCGATGGCCCGCCGAATGAGCATTTCGTTGTGGCCCATGCCGTAGAAATCGCCGGTGTCGAGCAGGTTGATTCCGGCGTCGATGGCGGCGTGAATCGTGGCGATGCTTTCCGATTCATCCGACGGGCCGTACATGTCGGACATCGCCATGCAGCCAAGCCCGACGCGAGATACGAGAGGTCCATTGCGTCCGAGACGAACTGTATTCACGATTGCGAAGTCCTCCGATGAACGAAAAATAACGCGAGCACAATTTACGCTATCTCTATAGCAGAAGCAAAAGTCGGACTCACGTCGCCCGCGAGTGTCGGCCGTGTCCTAACCCGCCGCGAGAGCATTAACCCCACCCCATACCCGCCCAAGAATCGTTTCTCTTTCCTGTGCCTGCGTGCTGTCTGTGTTACATTTTTTGCTCGCCTGGCTGGTCTACTGGAAAGCATCATGGAAGAATGCGGCGTATGAAGAAAATCTCTGTTCGTGCGTCGAACGGCAAATACGAGGTGTTGTGCGGCCGGGGTGTCCTCCGTGAATTGCCGCGAGTTGTGTCCAGGATTCGCGGAGACGGCTCTGTTTTTGTTGTTTCCTCTCCGCGGGTGTGGCGGCGTTGGGGCAAGAGCGTGGAAAAGCTGCTCGGACTCGCCCGGCGCGCCACAATTTTGATTGATGACGGCGAAAGAGCGAAGAATCTTTCGACGGTTGAACGCGCTTGTCGCGATTTGGTTCGCGCGGGCGCGGACCGGATGGCGCTTCTGGTTGCGGTTGGTGGAGGCGTAGTCGGAGATGTCGCCGGATTTGTCGCGGCCAGCTATGCGCGGGGAGTCGGACTTATCCACGTGCCGACTACGGTTGTGGCGCAAGTCGACAGCGCCATTGGCGGAAAAACGGGCGTAAATCTTCCCGAGGGAAAGAATCTTGTCGGGGCTTTCTATTCGCCAAAGGGCGTCCTGGCCGATCCTGAGCTGCTGAGCACACTCCCTCCGCGCGAATTTCGGTCGGGGATCTATGAAGTCATCAAGTATGGTGTGATCGGCGACCCAGCCCTCTTCGCATTTCTCGAAAAAAACCTGGAGAAAATCCTGCGGCGCGAACGGACCGCTCTCAACCTAGTGATCGAACGGTCCATCGCGCAAAAGGCGCGTGTGGTCTCCAAAGATGAGCGTGAATCGGGCCTGCGCGAAATACTGAACTTCGGGCACACGTTCGCACACGCGCTCGAGAGCGCCACTCGGTATAGAAGGTACTTGCACGGCGAGGCGGTCGGCTGGGGAATGATCGCTGCGGCTCGGCTGGCCGCTACCCAAGGAATGTTTCCGCTGCGGGAAGAGGATCGGGCGGCGCGACTCACCGCGCGTGTGGGGCCGCTCCCGGCGTGGCCGGCTGTTCCAGCGGCACGATTGATTGATGGCATGCAGGCCGATAAGAAGACCCGTGGCGGCCGCCTACGCTTTGTTTTGCCGGAGCGCATCGGACGCGTCCGGTGCGGCGTCGAAGCCGATCGGGAAACTCTGATGCAGGTTTTAGGCGAATGCGCCTTGATGGAAACTCCCCTCGAGCACAGGAAGAGGCGCCGCAGATGAAGTTAACAACAGAGAGCGGAGTTCACGGCACGCGCCCTGAGGGAGTTCGGGACGAAAGGGAAGCGGCGGCTCACGTCCGCGAAATGTTCGGGCACATCGCGCCTCGGTATGATCTGCTCAATCATTTGCTTTCGCTCGACGTCGACAAGCTGTGGCGGCGGCGCGTGGCGAAGCGCTTTCGCGCAACCCTACAGAATCCAGCCGCTCGCGTGCTCGATCTGTGCTGCGGAACAGGCGATCTCGCCCTTGCGTTTCGCGGGGAAGCGCCGCGGGGCGCGGAAATCGTGGGGTCGGATTTTGTGCCTGAAATGCTGGCTCGAGCTCGCGCGAAAGCCGCTGCAGCCGGCTTGCAGGTGACTTTTCTCGAGGTGGATGCGCTGGCTTTACCGTTTACCGATGCGAGTTTTGACCTTGTTTCTTGCTCGTTTGGGTTTCGGAACCTGGCGAACTACGAGCGCGGGCTGGTTGAGATTTTTCGTGTGCTCAAACCGGGAGGGGCTGTGGCGATTCTTGAGTTCGCTGAGCCTCCGGGAAAGCTTTTTGGGACCATCTACCGATTCTACTTCCGCCGGGTACTTCCACTTCTTGGCGGGATAATTTCAGGTAACGCGTCGGCGTATATGTATCTGCCAAGTTCGGTCAGCAAATTTCCGTCACCGGAGGCGCTCCAGGCAAAATTCTCGCAAGTTGGATTTGTACAGACGCGCTTCGAGCGATGGACTGGCGGAATTGTGACGTTGCACACCGGCGTCAGGCCCTAGCAGTTTGCAGCACAGGCTTCAGCCTGTGGATTTTGACTCTGCCAACGCAAACACCAAAACCCACAGGCTGAAGTCTCTGCTACTAAACCAACTCAGACAGGGCGAGATCAGTTTTCGAGGCCGAGCAGGCGGATTTTGTTCAGCAGCGTCTTGTAGGATACGCCGAGCTGCTCCGCGGCGCGTGTTTTGTTCCACTTTGCGGATTTGAGCGCGCACTCGATCTTGAAGCGTTCTACGTGGTCCACCGCCCGCGCGCCCACTTCCTGCAACGTGCCGCCCCAGTCGAAAGAATCGTTGAGCATGCCGTCCGGGATGTGGCCGTTAGGCGGACGCGGGGCAGGGAGCTGAAGATCGCCAGCCTCGATGGTAGCGGTGTCTGACAGAATCGCGGCGCGCTCGATCGTGTTTTGCAGTTCGCGCACGTTCCCGGGCCAAGCGTATCCGCGGAGGGCGATGCGAGCGCTGGCGGAGAACTTCAGGTCTGGCTTGCGAAATTCGCGCCGAAAACGCTCGAGGAAATGGTCCGCGAGTAGGAGCACATCGTCGCCGCGCTCGCTGAGGGCGGGGATCGTGATTGGAACGGCGGCGATGCGGAAGTACAAGTCCTCGCGAAATGCCCTGGCGGCTACCGCTTCGCGAAGGTCCTTGTTGGTGGCCGCAATAATACGCACATCTATGTCGACGAGCTGGGTGCCTCCGACGCGGTCAAAGCTGCGCTCCTCCAGCACGCGCAAAAGCTTCGCCTGGGTCGCCATCGGGAGCTCGGCAATTTCATCAAGAAAAATCGTGCCGCGATTCGCCAGCTCCATCTTGCCGACTTTGCGCGAACCGGCGCCCGTGTAGGCGCCACGCTCATGGCCGAACAGTTCGTTCTCGACCAAGCCCTCCGGAATGGCCGCGCAATTCAGCGCGACGAAGCTGTGCTGACGCCTCGGCGAAAGATAGTGGATCGCACGCGCGAATAATTCCTTTCCTGTGCCGCTTTGCCCAAGCAGCAAGACCGTGGAATCGGTTGCGGCGACGCGTTGCACCTGGTGCGTAGCCTCCTGCATGCTCTTGTGCTCGCCGACGATTCGCGGAAAGCCGTAGCGTTCCGCGTACTCTTCGCGCAGCAGTAGGTTCTCGCGAAGGAGTTCCTGCTGCTGGCTGGCGCGCTCGACGAGCAGATTCAGATGCTCGAGGTCGACAGGCTTCTGGATGAAATCGTAGGCGCCTTCCTTCATCGCCGTCACGGCTTCTTCCACGGAACCGTATGCCGTAATCAGAATGACCGGAATCGTCGGGTCAGCTTGTTTCGTTTCGCGCAGGACGTCCAAACCAGAGCAGCCCGGGAGCTTCAAATCAGTCAGCACGAGGAGATAGCGGCGAGCGCGAACCTTCGCGACGGCTGAGGATCCGTCGGGGGCTTCCTCCACCGCGTGCCCCGCGCGTTCGAGCGCCTTGTGGAGCATGGCGCGAAGTTCATGTTTGTCTTCGACGAGGAGAAGCGGTTCCATCTAAGTTTTGAGTACGCTGCCCTTCTCCCGCCGAGGCAGGAGAAGGGTAAACCCTTCGAGATTCAGGGTGAGCCCTTCGAAGCTCGGGGTAAACAAGCGCAGCCCGCACACAACTTGTTCTATCACGATTTCAAGGCTCGGAGCGGCAGGGTAAGCGGCCTTGTGCGGTGTTCGCTATCGGGTGAATCCTGTGCGCCTGTGCAAAACTCAATCGTCGCCACTGGCGAACTACTGCTGCACCGGCGAAGTGGAAGCCGCGGTTGAAGACGGAGCCGGTGCCGATGACGGCGGGCTCGCCCAGCCTGGGTCGCCGCCGGACTGCCGCAATTCGTCTTCGAGATTGGCAATGTCTTGTTTGTCCTGCGCGACCGCAGCTGTCTTTTGGTCAATCTTCGCGCGCGAATCGTTGATGTCCTGGCGCGAGTACTGCTGCTTCAGCGACGCCATCGGATCGGTGTAGTACTGCTCCTGCTTCAGGTTCAACTCGCGCTGCAAGATATCCAGTTCGTGCGCATCGTCGGCGAGTTTCTTGTTTGCGTCCGCAAATCTCTGGCGCCAGTACGCTTCGTCCTTGGCCGGCGTTTTCTCCGCCGAAGCCGACGCCTTTTGCATGTCTTTGGCTGGCTTGTCTCCAGAGGCGGCTGCCTTGTTTGCGCCGTCGGTGGCAGCAGGCTCCTGGCCGACGACGTTAATCGTGCCCTTCAGGGTGTCGAGATTGTCGTTATCGATCACCAATTTAGCCTTCGGAGCCGATTTCTTTTCCGCCTGAGCCTTTTTAGCGGCGTCGACAACACTGTCCTGAGCCGCAAGATACGCCGGCAAAGCCATTACGCATCCCAAGGCAAGGATGATAAGTCGTTTTGTATTCATAGTTTTCGCCCGCCTTTCTGAAGGAAAACGGGGGCTTCTTTCACCCATAATTTTAGATGCGCGTATGGGCTGAATCAACTGCCCGGACGGGGTCGCGTACAAAGGGTAACCATACGATGAATTCGGCCCCGCCCAAGGGATGGTTGCGCGCCTCGATCGTCCCGCCGTGCTGGACGACGATCTTTTGGACCACTGCAAGGCCCAGGCCGGTTCCGTTCGCCTTGGTCGTGTAGAAGGGCATGAAGATCTTAGTTAGCGACTCTGGCGGGATGCCAGGGCCATTATCCGAGATGGAAATTCGCTGTCCCTGAAGCGGGCCCGATGTGTCCAGCTCGCCGCGAATGATCACGCGGCCTCCAGCTGGATTGCTGCTCGCCGCTTCCGCGGCGTTCCGGGCCAAGTTGAGAATCGCCTGTCGCAGGAGGGCATCGTCGCCGGAAACTTCGCGAAAGTCTCCGTCTATACTGATCGGAATGCCCGACACAGTTTCGGTTACTTCTGCGGCGACCCGGTCAATCATGGGGCGAAGGTTGACCTGCTCGTCCGCGAGATCCAGTGGCCGGGCGAACTTCAGGAATTCCGTGACGACGTGAGTCAGCGACCGAGTTTGCCGCAGGATTTGCTCGCCGTGCTCGTGCAACTCGGTGCCGGGCTGGGCTTCGCTCCGTATTAACTGAGCGTAACCGGAGATCGTCGCCAGGGCGTTTTTGAATTCGTGCGCGATGCCTGCGGAAAGCTCGCCGAGCGCGGCCAGGTTTTCCTTCATGTGAATCTGTTTTTGCAAAGCGGCGAGCTCGGTCAAGTCGCTCAGCAGGCAAATCGCGCCGGCGATTTCATTTGCATTATTCATGACCGGCGAAATCGTCACGCCCAATTGCCGGAGTTCACGCGATGGGGTGAGGTATTCAACCTCCTCGCGGCGGAATGTGCGCCCTTGTCCGAGGCAACTCGCAACGAGTTGAGTCAGGCGCGACCCGGCCCCCAGGACTTCGTCGTACCGGCGGTAGGCGAGAGCCTTCACTCCGAGAGCCGCTTCGGCAGCAGGGTTTGCGCTTGTAACGAGGCCGGCGGAATTCAGCAGCAGCAATCCTGCGGGCATGTTGCGCGTGACGGCTTCGCTCAGGCGCTCCGTATGCTGCGCACGCTCGCGCTCGGCACGGTGCAGGGCTTCAAGTTCCTTTTCCTGTTCTTTAAGCTTTTTGATGACGGCTTGCATCGATGCGGCCATGAATGCCGTGGGATTGTCGCTGTTCGGTTTGACAGCGCCCGCGTCATCGGATGACTTCGGTGCACCGTAGAGGTACCGCCGCGCAACGAGCATTGCGATGACCGCGGCGACCACGACAACGAACAGCAAGAATCCAGAAAGCAGCCATAAGGTACTGGGAGCAGGTGGACCGGCTGCAAGTTGGATTGCGCGTTGCACGATTTACTTCACCGCCAGCAGAGACTCGTACCAATGCAGCGCAGGCGTGCCGAAGAACACGACGATCAGCGCGCCTGCGCCGAGGAAGGTGCCAAACGGCAATTCGTAGTCGCGCCCCTTCTTAGAGATGGCGATCACAAGAATGCCGATCACGCTTCCGAGCAATGACCCGACAAGGACTGTCATCAAGGTGCGCTTCAGGCCGAGGAACGCGCCTACAGCCGCCATCATTTTCACGTCGCCGAAACCCATACCCTCCCGCCCGCGCAGTTTGAGATAACCTTCGGCCACAATCCAGAGCAAGCCGCTTCCGGCGATCGCTCCGAGAATCGCGTCGGCAACGGAGAGCGCCATTTGCGGAGGAGGGAAGTCGAACCACCTGTTTGCGAGCCAGAGGGACGTGCCGTCTACCGGCTCAGTGAACACACTGAACAATAAGCCGGCGCCGAGGCCGAAAAAATTCACTTCGTCCGGAAGAATTCTTTCGCGAAGATCGGTGATGGTCAGGACGACAAGCAGGGCGGCGAAGACGGTCCACTTCAGCGCTTCAATCGTCAGTCCAAAAACCAGATAGGAGGAAAGGAACAGAATTCCCGTGAGCAATTCCACGGCCGGGTACATCATCGAAATCTTGGCTTTGCAGTTGCGGCACTTGCCGCCGAGGATCAGCCAGCTCAAGACGGGAATGTTGTCGTAGGGCGCGATCGGCTTCCCGCACTTGGGACAACTCGACGCGGGCAGCACAATGGATTTGTCCGCCGGAATTCGCAAGATGCAGACATTCAGAAAACTGCCGACGATCAGCCCAAGCAGGAAAACGCCAAGAGGGATCACACTGCGACTGTGCCACACATAATGTTGTTGAACAATGATCTCAGATCAGTAGATGGCACAAACAAATAACAGGTGCTCGCTTCGACTATCCGTCACAATCTGTGCAATGCTCTGTTACGGCTCAGAGCGGTGGAGCGGACCCCGCGAGCTTTTTGCCAAAATTGAATGCTATGCGGGCGATAGCCCATCCAACGAAGATTGCTAGTCCAACAACCATTACCCACGTGGCGTACTCTTTTGGAGCAATTGGAGGAGGGTGCTGCCCCGGCAGCAAAATATTGAACTGAATCAATTCCAAACGCATGCTCAAGAGAGCAAGAACAACCAACGACATGAATGAACCCACCGACCCAACTCCCAAGGCGAACATTAAAAGACCCCCGAGACGAGGTTGATTGGATCGCCTGGAAAGCATAAGTGAATCCTATCACTCTTGTCGTCGCTTCGAGAGGTTTGAAGCGGGCCGCGGTGGTTTGACACATGTTTCTCGGATCCCTATAGTCGAAACTGACGTACATGTCCTGGCTGGAACAAAGGATTCGCCGGTACGAGCACGCCCGCTGGACAATTGACGACAATCGGCGTGTGTTCCCGTTCGAATGGGGCCTCGAGCATATCGGCGGGCGCTGCGACGAGCCTGAGCCGCGCGGATTCCTTGACGCTTGGGTCGAGGAAACATTGCGCAGCAGCGACGCGTGGTTCGCAACCGAAGCTGCGACTGATGACGTGTTGCACCAGCCTGAGAATGGCTGCTCAGGAGGACGGGTCCTTACATTCACGAGCCAGATTGTTTCGCCGTGGCCAAAAAACAATCTCGTGCACGCACGCCTCTTCCGCGCGGCGGCAAACGGGCCAGCAGTCGTACTCCTGCCAAATTGGAATGCCAAGTGGGACGGCCAGGTCAATCTGTGCCGCTGGCTCGCGAAGGTGGGCATCAGCGTTTTGCGCCTCTCGCTTCCGTACCACGATCGCCGTGTTGCGCCCGGACATGAGCGGGCCGATCAGCTGGTTGGTTCGAACGTCGGATTGACGCTCCAGGCCATGCACCAGGCCGTCACGGATACGCGCCGCTGCCTGCGCTGGCTCGAAATGCAGGGCTACGGGCCGCTTGGCATCGTCGGGACGAGTATTGGCTCGGCGATTGGTTCGATCACGATGGCGCACGACAAAACTGCCCGTGCAGGTGCGTTCATCCACGTGTCCACGTATTTTGCGGATGTCGTTCGAACGGGGATGACGACCGCCCACGTGTGGGAGGGGCTGCGCGCGAAGGTCACCGAGGATGAATTGCGCCGCTACTGGACGCCGATCAGCCCGGTCCCTTATATGGACCGGCTGCGCGGCACTGGACAGCGCATGCTGATGATCAGCGGGCGGTATGATCCGACCTTCTGGTACGAATTTACCGAGGAAATGTTCGAATCGCTGAGGCAGAAGGGAATCGACCTCAAAACGCTGACACTTCCGTGCGGGCACTACTCGCTGGAGCTTGCGCCGTTCGCGATTTCTGCGGGCCTGCGGCTGGCTCTCTTCTTGTTCGAATCGCTAGGTTAAGCCGACAACTTTTGGTGGAGCAGCCTTAGTGGCGCGGGTTTCAGCCTGTCGGGGTTGGTTACGCCCACGCGGCTGCGCCTCGCAACCAACCCCACAGGTTGAACGCCTGCGCCCCTGGAGGCGAATCGTTCTGTCGCCTACTTGGTTTCGCTGGGTGATGAAACTTCCGATTTTTCGTAATTAAAAAAGTGGTGGTATTTCTCGGGGAGCCTTTTGGGGCGTCCTTTGCTATCGCAGACCACGTGAATCGTCTCGCCGGTTGCTAGCAAGTCGCCGGTCTCGTCGTGAAGAATTTCGTAGCCGAACTCGATCGTGCGGCGACGTGCGGCGTTCACACGCGTGCGAATGCGCAGCGGATCGTCGTACCGGGCAGGTCGCTTGTAGCGGATCCTTGCCTCCGCAACCACGGTATGACTGTCATCTTCTAGTTCCATGCGGCGGTAGTCGAGGCCGCGCTGGCGCAGGAATTCAACGCGGCCAATCTCAAAATAGATGAGGTAGTTGGCGTAGTAGACGATTCCCATCTTGTCCGTCTCGGCATAGCGCACGCGCACGACGGTGTCAGCATAGTCGTTCATTTGGATTGGATTAGAAGTGTAGCAGAAGGGCAGCGCGCCGCGCGCGTCCGGCGGACCAGATTTACTTGCCAGTCCAGCGCGGGGTTCGTTTTTCGAGGAACGACGCAAGGCCTTCGCGGAAATCCTGTGTGGAGCGGATCTTTGCGCTCCCCGCGATGGCAATGTCGAGTTCGCGGTCGATTTCAGGTGCGGCGAAATCGCAGAGCATTTTCTTCGTCATCTGCAGACTGACGGGGCTGCACGCAAGCAGCACCGCAGCCAGTGCTTGGGCCGATTGCATCAGCCGTTCTGCCGGCACAATCTGGGTGACGAGGCCCAGACGATAGGCTTCCGCGGCGTCGACGGTTTTTCCCGTCAGGAGCAGGTCGCGCGCCTGTTTTTCCCCGATCTGACGCACAAGAAAAATTGAAACAACGGCCGGAAGAAATCCGATGCGAACTTCGGGGTAGCCAAACTTCGCTTCCGGCACCGCGATCGTGAAGTCGCAGAGTGTCGCGAGGCCGCATCCGCCGGCAATCGCGTGTCCGTTCACAGCGGCGATGGTCGGCTTAGAAAAACTCCAGATTCGGCGGCAGAGGCGCGCCAGGCGGCGAGCGTCTTCGAACTGGTCGGCCGGTGACTGTGTGGCGAGCGCCTTGAGTGCGTCGAGATCCATGCCCGAGCAGAAAGCTTGGCCGGCTCCGGTCAGGATCACGACGCGCGCAGGATTCGTTTCGACGTGGTTAAAGACCACGAGAAGCTCGTCAATCATCTGCGCGGTGATGGCGTTGCGCTTCTCCGGCCGGTTCAGCGTGATAGTTGCAATTTCACCCAGGGCTTCCAGAGTGAGAGTTTGGTAGGGCATGGGGCTGGGCGCTCCAAGGCAAAGTGCAAATCGTCGCGCCGCTATTTTCAGTGCGACGGGACCGCGTGCGAATACTTGGCCCGAATTTCCTGCGTCATTTCAATAGCTGGCGCCAACGCTTCCGCGCTGACTTCCGATGAGACGCCACGGGAAGCAAGCGCACTGAAAATCGTTTCCGTCGCAATGTTCCCCACAAGCTCATCTCCGGCGAACGGGCATCCGCCAAGCCCGGTCAGCGCTCCGTCGAAGCGGCGACAGCCGGCGTCGTAGGCGGCTAAGATCTTTTCCGCGGCGCCTTCGGGCCGGCTGTGCAGATGAACACCGAGTTCGACACCGGCGACAGAGTCCTTCACCGCATGGTATAGCGAGCCTACTCGTTCAGGCGATGCCGTGCCAACGGTGTCCGCCAGCGAAACGGTGCGAACGCCGACGTCCTTCAGCCACACCAAAGTGTCTTCTACGATTTCGGCGCCCCAAGGTTCGTCGTACGGATTGCCAAACGCCATCGAAATATATATCACCAATCCGTGTCGCGAGGCTTTCGTGGCCTTCTGCAGGTGTTCTACGAGAGCGCGGGTTTCGCCGCGCGTCATGTTCGCATTCGTGCGTCGAAAATACGCGGAGATCGAATAGGGATAGCCAATCGTTGTCACACCCGGAGTCGCTAGAGCGCGCTCGACGCCTCGTTCGTTGACGACGATGCCAATGATTTCAGGCTTCGCTGTTCCGGAAGGAAGGCCGGCAAGAAAACCGCTCATCACCTCTTCGCTGTCGGCCATCTGCTTTACATGCTTCGGGGAAACGAAACTTACCGCGTCAATGTGTTTGAAACCTGCTGAGGCCAACTTCAGTAAGTAGTTGACCTTGGTAGCAGTCGGAATTACGTCTTCCAGACCTTGCCACGCATCGCGCGGGCACTCTACGATTTTGACGGGCTCGGACAATTTGGATTCCTCATCCTGAGAGTTTGCAACTAGGTTTGCAGAACGCCGGTTTTGAAATCTTCTACGTCTGGATTCAACGCCGCGGCTTCGAGCGCCCAGATCAATGCCTCGCGCGTCTGAGCCGGATCGATAATTGCGTCAACCCAGAGGCGCGCGGCCGCATAGCGCGGATCGGTTTGGTGTTCGTACGTAGCGCGAATCGATTCGTAAAGCTCCTTCTTTTCTCCCTCGGAAAGCTTTTTGCCTTCGCGTTCGAGCTGCTTGATTTTGATTTCGACGAGCGTGGATGCGGCCGAGTCGCCGCTCATCACGGCGTAGCGCGCTGTAGGCCACGCAAAAATAAATCGTGGGTCGTACGCCTTCCCGCACATCGCATAGTGGCCGGCGCCGAAGCTGCCGCCACAGATCACGGCGATTTTCGGCACGACGCTGTTCGAGACGGCGTTCACCATTTTTGCGCCGGCGCGGATGATGCCGCTCCACTCCGCCTCTTTGCCGACCATGAACCCGTTCACATCGTGCAGGAAAACGAGCGGCACGAGATTCTGGTTGCAGTCCATGATGAATCGAGCCGCTTTTTCTGCCGACTCGGTGTAGATCACGCCGCCGAACTCGATGCGGCGCTCGCCTGTCGCGGCGTCGATCGTGGGCACATGCTTCTTGTTGTTCGCGACGATGCCGACGGCCCAGCCGCCGACCCGAGCGTAGCCGCAGATCACGGTTTTTCCGTACTCGGCGCGATATTCCTCGAATTTGCTGCCGTCAACGATGCGGGCAATCACTTCGTGCATGTCGTACTGGCGCGCGGGATCGGAGGAAAAAATACCGTAGACATCTTCAGCAGGGAACGAAGGGTCCTCGGATTCCTTATAATTGAAACGCGCAAACGGCGGATGCCCCATCTTGTCCACCAAAGCTCGAATGCGCGCGAGGCAAGTTTCATCATCCGGCTCCCGGAAATCGACTGTGCCGCTGATTTCCGCGTGCATCTTCGCACCGCCCAAGTCTTCAGCAGAGACTTTCTGTCCGATTGCGGCTTGCACTAGGGCCGGCCCAGCAAGAAACAGACCTGAGCCCTCGGTCATCAGAATGTGATCGCACATCACGGGCAAGTAGGCTCCGCCCGCGACGCACATCCCCATGATGGCGGTAATTTGAGGAATGTGCTTCGCGCTCATGACGGCATTGTTGCGAAACACGCGGCCGAAATCGTCGGTATCGGGGAACACGTCTTCCTGGAGTGGGAGGAACACGCCCGCGGAATCGACTAGGTAGATTGTGGGAATATGGTTTTCGATGGAGATATTCTGCGCGCGAATTACTTTTTTTGCGGTCAGAGGGAAGAAGGCGCCGGCCTTCACGGTTGCATCATTGGCGATGATCATGACTAGGCGCCCGCTGATGCGCGCAAGGCCGGTGACCGTGCCCGCAGCGGGTGCTCCGCCCCACTCTTCGTACATTTCGTATGCTGCGTAGATTCCCAACTCAAAAAACGAAGTGTGCGGATCGATCAGCTTAGCGATGCGCTCGCGCGCGGTGAGGCGGCCCTTTTTGTGTTGGGATTCAATGGCTTTCGCGCCGCCGCCCTGTTGAATCGTCGCCTCCTGATTCTTGATTTCGGTGAGGAGGTCAACCATTCGGCGAGTATTTTTCTCAAATTCGGGGGAGTTGCGCTTGATCTTGGTGTCGGCGATGGAACTGGGCAAGTGACGATCCTCCGGAGACGTTCGGCCGCGCGAAGCAGGATGACACAACCCAGTATAAGCTGATTCCGCCCAGTTCCGAATGCTCTGCGAAGTTACTTTCTTTCCGGCTCCGCTTACCAAGGGCCAGTGCCGTCATAGCGAAAAGCCAGTTCCGGGAAGACGACTTCTCATGGAGGGACTTGGCGATTTTAGAGAGCTTTTTTTCGTCCTTTAGTCGCGCTTGATAATAAAGACTGTTTTATCGTCAATACGATCTTCCTCGCCAATCTTGCGACGATGTTCGTCCTGTTCCAAAGCATAGTCCAGCAATGCATTACAGATGTCTTTGGCAGGTTTCAAGTAGTGATCGTGCATCACCCGTTCGAGTTGCTGGCGCTCCTCGTTATCGCTGCCGTCGTAAACTCCATCGGTGTAAAGGAAGAGAATATCTCCCGGGCTCATCAGCGTGAGCTCGGCCACGTCGGAGGAGTTCGCCCTGGGGCGGAATTGCAGTGAAAAATACCTATTCCGGTCCGGATGATCTTCCGGGATTTGCAGCCCTAGGGGCAGGAATTGAACCATCCTTTTATCAGTTTTCATGAACTTACTGTATTCGGCGGAGAACACTAGCGGCGGCGGATGTCCGAAATTCACGAATCGAAAATAACCATGAGGGTGTACTTCGCCATAAAGCATAGTTGCAATCTCTCGGGCGTCTTCCTTCTCGCTTCTGCCAAGCACGTTGCGAGCGGTAACCGACTGTGCCAATCGCAGGTTGAGCCTCTCGAACAATCCTGGTGTCGTCTTCCCTCGGTGATCGAGTTCGGCGAGCATAAGTGCATGAAATGTGTCGTGGACCGTCGAGGCGATTTTCGCTGAAATGATTCCATGCCCTTGAGCGTCCACGAGTAGGACGCCCGCCATGTTATTGAGTTCGCGCAGGTTTTCGGCTACACGAAGCTGCTCTGACCTTCGTGCGTTCCTATATTCGGTTTCCATTTCGGGCCGATAATCCGGCCTTGATCTCAGCCAGTCGACGTGATCGTCAACCGAATTGCGCGGTGTCGCACCTGCCGGTAGGGACTCGAGAAACTCCTTTGAGAGCTTCAGTGCACGCTGAATGCGTGCCTCAATGTCGTACCGCTGCTGGAAGTTAATGTATTCAAACAGGTCGCCCCCGACGGCTTCTACAGGAGCAGAATTACCGTACATATCAATTCCTTGCAGGTGCGGAATCGCACCTTCCACGGGCATCAGGCGCTTGCGCAGGTATTCATCGATGCTTGGAATGACATAGTCTCTTACCATAGAAGATTCCACCGCGCATTAGCCGCCAAATGGTACACCCAACTCCCGGGAAACGGGGTGGTCTCAATAGGTCAGCGGAACACCTCCTGTTAAGTGAATGACGGCATGTGCCTTGCTGAGGGCGCGGCCAATCTAACGAAATAACTTCCGTGCCTCCAAACGCCGCGCCAAAACGGCTCTCTGCGTTGCGGCAAGCCTGCGCGTCTGCCATCAATCAGAAAACGCTGCCTTTGAAGGTGTTGCATCGACCAGTCGAACCGGCAGGGATTGTCGGAACCTGGCGGACAATCAATGTTCCTGTCCTCAGGAGTACGTTCCGAAGACCAATCAGGTCAAATCTTCAAGATTTTCGCTGCCGTTCCGCCGAGGATCATCTTGCGCTGCTCGGGGCTAAGGTGCAGCTCCTCGACGTTTTCCACCGGGCGGTCGTACCCCACGGGGAAACAATAGTCGCTGCCCAGCATGATTCGCTCAACGCCGACCTGGGAAAGGATGAACTCCATGGTTGGCTTTGAATGAACGATAGTGTCGTACATGAAGCGGTGCAGATACGCGCTGGGTATCTGCGCGCAGTGCTTGGCCGCCGGGATTACGTTCCACCCGTGGTCGAGGCGGCCGATGAGGTTTGGCAGGACGCCGCCGGCGTGCGGCAAGACGATCACAAGATTCGGGTGGCGGTCCAACACACCGCCAAAGATCAGATGGCAAGCAGCAACCGTCGTGTCCAGTGGAAAGGCAACCATATTGGTAAAAGAATAGGGCTGCAAACGCTTCCCGCCGAGGTCTGCCGCTAAAGGATGCAGAAAGACGGGGAGAGCGAGCGCCTCGATTCGCGTGAAGATAGGCTCGAAGAGCGGATCGTCGAGGTCGCGGCCTTCGATGTTGGTTCCCATGTAAACGCCGCGCACACCCGGAAGCTTGCTCACGCGGTTCAGTTCGTCAACGGCGCGGTCGGGGTCAAGCATCGGCAATGTCGCTAGGACCACGAACCTGTCTGGATTGGCTTGGTGCGCGGCGACGGCCGCGTCGTTCCATGTGCTGGCGAGCTTGTGGGAGAATTCGCCGTCCGCCCAATAGACCATCGGGCCGGTCAGCGAAAGCGCCTGCACCGCTACGCCCTGCGCGTCCATGTCAGCCAGACGTTGTTTCAGGTCGATGAATTTGGCGGGGAGCGGCCCGTTTGATTCTATGGGCGTTTTGAAGAAGAAGCCTTGCTCTGTCATGCGAAACTCGGTGCTGTAGCGCTGCCCCTCCGCGTTGAATAGGTCAAGGTACGCCTGGGGAAAATAATGCGCGTGAATGTCGATCGCGCGAACGCTCCTTTTCTGCAGCGCGGTAGGCGCGGCAGGCTCAGCGAGCAGCGAATCGCCGGTGCCAGCCATCGAGCCAGCCGCTGCAGCCGCGATTCCTCCTCGCAGCAAAGTCCGTCGGGAGATTCCGTGATGGCCATTGCAACGCACGTCATCCTTCATTGCGGAACGCCTTTCCCAAACATTTCCAACTGAACTGCCAACTCGCGCATCGTACGCTTCTGCCGAACTCGAAACAATGAGTAAGCTGATGAGGCAGCGCCAGGCAACCAGAAGAGCGCAGTGCGATGGAAGCTTCAGTAGATGCGCAGCCCAGGAAATTCGTGAGTGACCGGCCTGCGCATCCCTCGTGGCAATTGAGGTATCGTATATCGTGTCAGAGTTGCTGGCCGAGCGTTTTGTCAGGGTTGCTGAAGAGATACAGCCCAACGCGCTCCCGGCGCGTCTAACGATCGTGCAATCCTTAAGGAGAATCCGAATGAGTTCTGCGGTATGTAGTCGCTTGGTGATCTTGTGCCTAGCCGTCCTCGTGGGATCGATCGCCGCTTTCACCCAGGACACGGTGAAAAAAGCACCGCCAAAGAAAGCTCCGGCGAAGACCGCCTCCACCTCGGCAAATGCTGGGCTAAGCGATTTGCCTTCCATCAAATATGAGAAGTACACGTTGCCGAACGGCCTGGATGTGATCCTCTCCGAGGATCACCGGCTGCCCCTCGTTGCGGTCAACATCTGGTACCACGTCGGTCCGGCGAACGAGCTGCCTGGGCGCACGGGATTCGCGCACTTGTTCGAACACATGATGTTTGAAGGCTCGAAGCATGTCCCAGGCAATTCCCACATTCGGTATATGGAGGCGGCCGGCGCGTCGGACCTGAACGGCACAACTGAATTTGACCGCACGAATTACTTCGAAACGCTTCCTTCGAACCAACTGGAACTTGCGCTCTGGCTGGAATCCGACCGCATGGGGTACCTCCCCGACAAGTTGGACCAGGCCAGTTTGACCAACCAGCAAGACGTGGTTCGAAACGAGCGGCGCCAAAGCATCGAGAACAGTCCCTACGGCATTGTCGAAGAGGGCATGTTCCACCAGCTCTTCCCGAAGGGCCACCCGTACTATGCCGATGTAATGGGGTCGCACGCGGATATTCAGGCGGCGAAGCTCGAGGATGTGCGAAATTTCTTCAAGCTGTATTACGCGCCGAACAATGCGAGCCTCGCGATTGTCGGCGATTTCGATCCGGCGCAGGCGAAAGCGCTGGTCGAAAAGTATTTTGGCCCACTGCGGCGCGGCGCGCCGGTTCCAAAGATCACGACTGTCACGCCTCCTATCACTGCGGAACGCCGCACGGTAATCCACGATCAGGTTGAGCTGCCGCGGGTCTACATGGCCTGGCTCACGTCTCCCATTTTTAAGGCCGGTGACGCAGACGCCGATCTGGCCGGGGAAATTCTGGGCGGAGGGAAGTCGAGCCGCCTGTACAAGAAGCTAGTCTACGAGAAGCAGATTGCGCTCGACGTCAGCGCTTCGCAGCAATCGCTGGTTCTGGGGTCGGTATTCGAAATTGTCGTGACGGCGCGGCCAGGTCACACCGCCAAGGAAATGGAAACCGCAATCGACGAAGAGCTCGCGGCGTTCAGGAAGGACGGCCCGACTGCCGCGGAACTGGAAAGGGCGCGGAACGGCATCGAGACACGGATGATCGCGGGACTCGAACGGCTTGGCGGATTCGGCGGCGTGGCCGATCGCCTGAACGAGTACAACCACTACCTCAAGAATCCTGGTTACTTCCCGCAGGATGTGGAGCGCTACCAGTCGGCAACGACCGCCTCGATCCGCGCCTTTGCGGATACTCAATTGAAACTCGCCGCGCGCGTCGTTGTGTACGGCATCCCAGGGAAGCCGGACCTTGGCCCCGACGTTCCAACACCGAAGACTCAGGCGAAGGGGCAGAGCACGGGAGGGGAATCGGTCAATGCGGACGCGCCGTGGCGCGAGAACCCGCCGAAGCCGGGCATCGAGCATACGTTGAATCTGCCGGAGCCGGAGATTTTCAAGCTTTCGAACGGGCTGACGGTCTACTACCACAATCGCCCCGGCCTTCCCGTCGTTGCTGCAAATCTGGTTTTCGACACCGGGAGTGGAGCGAATCCCGTTGACCGGCCCGGTCTCGCCAGCTTTACGGCCAACATGTTGCAGCAGGGAACGGCGACGCGGAATGCGATGCAGATCGCCGACGAAGCGGCGCTGCTCGGAACGGCCCTTTCGTCGCGCGCGAGTGTGGATGCATCCAGCGTCGGCGCGAGTTCGCTCACGAAAAATTTCCCCGGGGCGCTCGATCTGATGGCGGACATCGTTCTCCATCCCACGTTTCCGCCGGACGAAGTGGAGCGGCGCCGCGCATCGCGCGTGGCGGCGTTCACGGATGAACGCTCCGACCCGGATGTAATCGTGGCCCGCACAGGAGTGTCCGCGCTCTTCGGCCCGAACAGCGCGTTTGGATACGACAATTCGGGGACGGAAGCGTCGGTCAAGGCGATGACCCGCGAGGAGATGATGAACTACTGGAAGTCCTACTATGTGCCAAACAACGCAGCCCTCGTCGTCGCCGGGGATATTTCCAAAGACGACCTGAAGGCTCTCGGCGAAAGCAAGTTTGGCGCGTGGAAGGGCGGGGAACTGCCGAAGCCGGAACCGGGATCTCCCGAAACCACCAGCGCGAAAATTGTCATTGTTGATCGCCCGGGGGCGCAGCAAACGCAGGTGCGCTTGCTGCAGCTGGGAGTGCCGCGCGACACGCCCGACTATCCTGCTCTCGAAGTGATGAACTCCGAACTGGGCGGACTATTTTCCAGCCGCATCAACTTGAACCTCCGCGAGGAACATGGCTACACCTACGGAGCGAGCTCGTTTTTCGTGTACCGGCGGACGTACGGATATTTCGGCGTGGGCGGGGGAATCCGCACCGATGTTACGGGCCCGGCTGTGACTGAAATTCTGAAGGAAATTCACCGGATGATTGACACTCCGATGAAGCCTGAAGAACTCGCGTTGGCGAAGGATTCGCAGTCGCGCTCCTTGCCGGGAATTTTTGAGTCCAGCAGCGGCGAAGCCGGCGCGCTTTCGGAAATCTATATGTACAACCTTGCGCGCGACTATTTCACGACGTTGCCGGAGCGGCTGAATGCGGTTACGGCGGAGGACGCCGAGGCAGTCGCGAAGAAATACCTGCATCCGGACCAGATGATCCTGGTTTGTGTCGGTGATCGGGCCAAGATTGAGCCCGAGCTTGCGAAACTCGACCTCGGTGCGGTGCAGGTTCGCGACGCGGACGGGAATATCGTGAAGTAGAGATCTAGGGGTGGGCCCAAAGCAAGAAGCGCACCGCTTATTCCCGGATGTCCGAGGCTTGTGCCCAAAGTCACGCGCGCGACTCCAAGTGCATTTTCAGTTCGGCCACGAAGCGATCCAGTTCTGCGATCCGGTCGCGCGTGGCCTCCAGGCGCTGCTTCTTCCACACGAACCACGATTTTCCTTTCTCCGTGATGCGGACCGTCAAATTCCCATCGAGCAGAACGCATGGCTCGCCGAACAAGCGGAATCCGCCGCCAGCGACTGGATCGAGCAGCGCCGCGCAGCTTCCTTTCCGGATGCCAACCGCATTCGCGTAGAGAGGAAACGCCACGAGTACGAACCCTTGCGAAACGAGTCGCTCCAGAATGCGGACTTGCAGGGCGGAAAGCTCACTCATGCGGGATACAGTGCAGCGGCTCGCGGGCGCCGGGAAGAACTGTTTCTTGTTTCAGGCCACTGCCGGATTGGCGGCGTCGTCGCCGGGGGCAGGCTTCTCATCCTGCTCCAGCATATCGATGAGGTTGCGCAGCGTGTCGATTAGTTCTGAGCGGGATACATTGCTCTTGCGGAACTGGATTCGCAGCCGGAAGGACTCGTTCTCCGGGCGGTAGTTGAAGATGAACGGCTGTGGCCGCGGACCGGCGTTTTTCTCTTCCTGGCGTTCGCGGCGGGCTTCGTCGCGAGTCAGGCCGGCGGCTGCGATGCGGTGAATCCCCTCCAGCATCTTCTTTTCGCTGGGCTGGCGCGCAATCTGCAGCAGCAACGACTTCGTAACAATCCCATTCTCGATGCAAATCTTGCGCAGTGCTTCGGGGATGACACGCAGCGACATCGTTTCGGTCACCGACGAGCGCGCCTTTGCGATCTTCTTGGCGATATCCTCGTGGGTGTACTCAAACTGATCGGCAAGGCGCTGCAGACCGTCCGCCTCTTCGAATGGCGTCAGATCCTTGCGCTGCAGGTTCTCGATGAGCGCCAGCTCGAGCGTTTCCGCGTCGTCGGCGATTTTCTCGATGCAGGGAACCTCGCGAAGGCCGGCGCTTCGCGAGGCATGGTAGCGGCGCTCGCCGGAGATGATGTAGTAGCAATCATCGCGCGGCACAAAGCGCACGAGGAGCGGCTCGAGCACGCCCTTTTCCTTGATGGATTCAGTGAGTTCGCGCAGATCGCCCAGGAATTTCCGGGGCTGGTCAGGGTTGGGCCGGACCTTGTCGATCGGAATCATGCGCCCGATCGCCGCGCCGCTGTAACTCGCGAGTTGTTCTACGTAGTGCGCGTCATGCCGCATCTTCAGCGTGACGGGCAATCCGATCCTCTTCGACACGTTGGATAACCTCCACGGCGAGCTTGCCGTATTCCTTCGCGCCGGGTGACTTGGGCGCGAACGTCATAATGGTCTCTTTGTAGGCAGGGCTTTCCTCGAGGCGCACGTTTTTGCCAATGCGCGTTTTGAACAACACGGAGCCGAACACGGAACGAATCTGCTCGTGCGTGTCACGGGAGATGTTGGTGCGCTTGTCAAACAGCGTGATGACCACGCCGAGAACCTTGAGCGCCGGGTTGGGCCGGGCGCGAATCCGCTCGTAAGTCTCGAGCAGGTCGTCGGTGCCCTCGATCGCGAAGTAAGCGGCCTGAATTGGGACGAGCAGGTGCGTCGAGGCCACCATCGCGTTTACCGTAAGAATGCCCAGCGCCGGCGGCGTATCGACAATGACGTAGTCGTAATCCTTGATGACCGGCGCGAGGGAATCCTTCAATTTGTAGGGCGCGTCAAACTGCCCCGCCAGTTGCTGCTCCAGCTTCGCCAGGGCCAGCCGCGCGGGCGCAACCGACAGCATCGGGTCCTTCGTCGTCTTGATCACACTGGCCATTTCGGCGCGGTGATCGCCCAGGACGTCGAACATGGACGCCTGAATGTCCGCAGATTCAAAAAAGGCGATGCTGGAATTGGCTTGGGGGTCGAGGTCGATCAGGAGCGTTTTCTTCTTTTTCAGGGCGATGGCGGCAGCAAGATTGATGGCCGTGGTCGTCTTCCCCACGCCGCCCTTCTGGTTGGCAATCGTCAGGATGGCGGTCATAGTTCGCCCGGGGACGCGAGCCTGGGCATACACCCTCCTCTGGGAGGCAATTCTTCCACGAGAATGTGGGAATCCCCCCAGCCGTCAGACACATGCAATCTACTCGCCGATGGGAGGGAGTGCAAGGAAAAAAGCACTCGTGACAAAAGCTTGTAGCCCGTAGGGGTGGTCTTTCAGGAGTGTCACCATCTGCGGGGCTTGCCAGCAAACGGCGGTTGCAGTTATTATCGCACTTGGAGGAACCGCCAATGCCGAGAAAGAGGAAGAAACTGTCATTAGACGAAGCGGCGATGGCCCTCACACGGATCGCGGAACAGCGTCTATCCAAACTCCCAGAGGAAGAACAAGAATCGAGGGTCGCTGCGTTTTCCCGTGTTAACTTCAAGAAGACTCGTGGAAATCATTCCAAATCTTCAAAGACTGAGCGTACTCGGGTGTCCCGGGCGTCTGCCCGAGGTCGCGGATAATCGCCTCTTTAAATTTTTCAACATCGTCGCTTTCCAGCGCCTCCCTGAATTTCTTTAGAAGCTCCGCCCTCCGCTTCTTTGCTGCAATGTCGATTGGCCTCTTGCTGCGGCGTTCCTCTTCCGTTCGTACTTCCTGAATCTGATCTTCGTCAGAAGTCATTCCTCACCCCGGCAGCGGATGTGCAGCCATTGTCGTCTCTTCCGGCCCCTTGCAATTGGCAAGACGGGGAAGGAGAAGCCCGTCCCGGGCAGCGCCGCAGTAAACCAGCGATTCACGGCGGCGAAATCCCTGCTGGCGCTTTCCTCGGCAAGAGTATCCCAGAAGCAGCGGAACTCTACCTATCAATCGTGAATATCATGATCGAAATGTGCGGCGTGTGCGGGCACGTCGGATACAATGCCGGGTGCCCCACATGTGTAATTTTCGAAGGGTGGTGGCTTAACGTTGACAAGCATGAGGGAACCCACGTTAGTGACGTATTGGAATGGGAGGCTTTTCGTTCAAGAAGCGCTGTCGAAAACTGAGTTCGTCTGAGATGGTGTAGATGGTTTCGGTCATGATCCCGTCGTTTACCAACTTGAATGTCAGGTGTCCATCCCAGGGTTTTGTATAAGCCTTTGGGTCGTCAAACGTGAAGTTGAAAACCAATGTCTCCGGGTCGACTCGCCGGATGCGCTCTATGATGTGGAGATCCTCCGTATGCGGGTGGCCGACGGGATCGAGCCATGTGGAATCCTTGAAGCCCACCGAATCCACCACCAGCGTGTCTCCCTCCCACTTGCCGACGGATTCCCCAAACCACGAGATGTCCGGAACCTGGGAATGAGCCCGGTTGAGGGCAATCTGCCGCCAGGATTTGTTGTATTCCCAGAGCTGATAAATGGAGTCCGGGGTTTGTACAATTTTGAATCTCATCGGATGAATCGAGGCGCGCGGATAACCGTCTGGATCCGCATATTTCAATGCCGGATCGGTAGTGTTCGCAAAGGTTTGGTTCCGTCCAAAGGCCGGCCGCTCGGCCTTCATCTGGGCAATTGCCCAAGGCGTGTACGGTATGTCGCCCTCAGCTCCCGGCTTCTGGGCCGTTGGATCGGAAGGACTCAAAGACTGAAGTGCTTTGCCCTGCCAAATGCCCGATAGATCGGGCGCCTGGGAAATCGGCTTGGCAGCATTCTTCGCGGAACACCCGGAGATCAATCCGAGCATTCCCAACAGCCATACCGCCGACCAAACGAATCTATGCGAAGCGAGGAATCTCTCTTTCTTGCACGTAGACCCCAGAGAGATTCCTCGGAATGACAAAAACTGAAAGGATCGATATTGAAAGGACCGATACTGAGAGGATCGATTTCGCATTTTCAAGCGCTCCCTGCAACGCTCCGAAGCTCCGTGCCGTCGGCCTTGACCAGCCTGATGAAGCGCCCGAGTCCCGTGCCCTTTTGAGAGGGATTGAACGTCACCTTGATGACGTCTCCCACCTGGACGCTCTTTCGGTTCCATCCATGGCTCACCAATACCGGTGGCGAGCTTGCCTCGAGAAGCCAATGCTTCACCTTACCTTTGTCATCTTTGGCGTCCAAACTGATCTCTACGTGAGGATTCGTCCATAAGAACTCAGTCACGGTCGCGTCTACAGTCACCTCTTTCGACATGTCGTACAGTGATGCGCCTCCATGGTGCGCGAACAGCGGAATAGCCGTCAGGAGTACACCAAGGGCGAGCAGCTGGCCTTTCATGGGGGCTTTCATTGACGACCTCCAGTAGTTCCTTGACGACGGCGAAGCCGATGCATAGCAGCAAACGCAAAGCCATTTTCTTGTGCTTGACATTAGGCTGAGAACGCCCCGCCAAACGTGATGTGCGCGCTGCGTTCTCGCGCATCATGCTTCCGAGAGGCCGTCGTCTACAATGTTTTTTTGCAAGCGGGAGCGTGGCGCAGATTTGCTCGCACTACGTGTTATTCTCTCCGCCGGTCACTACTCAAGCGATGAACGAGGTTGCCGAAGAAGTCAGTTCGGGAGCGGTTTTAGTGGCACAGCGACTCTTTTTTGTATGGTTTTGTAGGCCTGAAAGGCGACGATGAGTGCTGTCGAGCCAGTGCCTTCTCCGACTTCGGCACGAGACGCTGCGGGCGCGGTTTCTTCGCTGCGCGACGAAGACGCCGGCGTCGGCGCTTCCGCGCTGCGCAAGGCCAGCTGGCGGCTCATTCCGCTGATCAGCATCGCTTACGGTGTGGCGTATACGGATCGCGTGAACAGCAGCTTCGCGGCGCTGCAGATGAATCGCGATTTGCACTTCAGCGCTTCGGCGTACGGGCTCGGCGCGGGGCTCTTCTTCCTGAGCTACGCGGCTTGTGAGATTCCTTCAAATTTGCTGCTGGTGCGATTCGGGGCGCGCCGCTGGATCGCGCGAATCATGCTCACGTGGGGCCTGTTGGCCGCGGGCATGATGTTCGTGAAGACGCCCGTCGAGTTTTACGCCATGCGATTCGTCCTAGGCGCAGCTGAGGCAGGCTTCTTCCCCGGAGTGGTCTTCTATCTTAGCCAGTGGTTTCCGGCGAGCGTGCGGGCGCGCACGGTCAGCCGGTTTTACGTGGCGCTGCCGCTCAGCTCGGTCGTTATGGGAGCCATCGCGGGGGCGCTGCTCGGCCTACAGGGGCGGCTGGACCTCGCCGGTTGGCAGTGGCTCTTTCTGGCGGAGGGTTTGCCGGCCGTGCTTCTGAGCGCTGTGTTCTTTTTCTTTTTGCCGAATACTCCGGCTGACGCGAAATGGCTCAGCACCAAAGAACGCGGCTGGCTTGTCGATCAGCTACGCGCGGACAACGCCACGGCGCGCGAGCCAGCCGCGGCGGGCAAGCACGGCCACGCGGACGGCGTGTTCAACGCGATCCTGAATCCGCCCGTGTTGCAGCTCGGCTTCCTCCTTTTTTGTCTCTACGTTGGGGATTATGCGGTCAAGTTTACGGCGCCGCTCATCATTCAGCAGATCACGGGCCTGAGCAACACGAAGGTCGGTTTCGTCATTGCAGGCATGGGTGTGCTGGCCGCGCTGAGCATGGTGCTGAACGGGGTGCACTCTGACCGCACGGGGGAGCGCTACCTGCACATCGCCGTGCCGGTGCTCCTGATGGCCGCGGCGTTCGCGGTGGCCGGAGTAAGCGCGGCGCCGATCGCCGTCCTTCCTGCGTTTGCGGTCCTCTTCATGGGCTTCACTGCGACGGGCGGGCCCGTCTGGGTGATCCCTTCGAGCTTTCTTACCGGCAAGTCCGCAGCCGCGGGCATCGCCACGATAAACATGATTGCTATCCTGGGAGGATTTGTAGGGCCGTATTGGCTGGGCCTGGTGCACGATTGGACCGGAAACTACCAGAGCGGCCTGCTCACGCTAGCCATTCCGGCCCTTGTAGGTGCTGGCATTGCGCTGCTTATGCGCCACCGGGTCATCAAGTCTCAAGGCCAATAGCAAGCAGCGTACACGTGGCGGCCACTTGTGGAGCACTTCGCCGCTGGATTTTTCAGGGATGGCGTTGGAGATTGAGCTTTTGAGGACTTCGTCCCCCCAAAGCTGAGTTAGTCGCTGTCCGGCGCGCGGCCACGTGTCGGCCTGTGAGGGAAAAAATCGCCAAGCGCAAGTGGATCAGTTTCCGATTGGCCAGCTATTCGGCTGGCGATCCGCTATACGGGCCTGGCTTGGCAGGCACCACGATATCACCCTGCGCTTCGTTTTCGGCCTGTGCTTCGTTTTGCGTGTTCTTCGCGAGCTTTCTCTGCGCTCGCCGCTCGGCCTTCTCGCGCTGCTTCTCGAGCCTTTTCATTTCCTTCTGACGTTTCAGGAAGGTAGTGGTCATCGACTCTCCTTTGGTTTCAAATAGCCGCCGACAGCGACGCAACTCAGGCAGGCTCTTGCACTCAATCTCTCAGGAAGGCGCGGAGCCTGCCGGAACGTGACGGATGACGCAGCTTCCGCAGCGCTTTGGCTTCGATTTGCCGGATACGCTCGCGGGTGACAGCAAATGACTGCCCCACCTCCTCGAGAGTGTGCTCGGAGCCGTCCTCCATGCCAAAGCGCATCTTTATGATTCTCTCCTCGCGCGGGGTGAGAGTCTTAAGTAAGGACGCCGTCTGGTCCCTCAAGTCGATTTTGATGGCCGCGTCGGAAGGAGAGGCGACTCCCTTGTCCTCGATGAAATCGCCTAAGTGCGCATCCTCCTCGTCACCAATCGGCGTTTCGAGCGAGATGGGATGCTGCGCAATCTTCTTTGTCTTGCGCACTTTGTCCACGGGAATATCCAGACGCTTGGCGAGCTCTTCTGAAGTAGGCTCGCGGCCGAGCTCTTGCACCATAAGGTTGCTAGTGCGAATTTGCTTGTTAATCGTCTCGATCATGTGGACGGGAACCCGAATCGTGCGCGCTTGGTCCGCGATGGCCCGGCTAACGGCCTGGCGAATCCACCACGTGGCGTAGGTCGAAAATTTGTAGCCTCGGCGCCACTCAAATTTCTCCGCACCCTTCATGAGTCCGATATTGCCTTCTTGGATCAAATCCAGGAAGTGCAGGCCGAAGTAGGTATATTTTTTGGCGATGGACACGACCAAACGAAGGTTGGCCTGGGTTAGCTCCTTCATCGCTTGTTCAGCCGCGGCCTCGCCGCGCACGATAAGCGGCAGCGCGCGCTTAAGCTCAACCAATCCGATCTCGCTGGCCTCGGAAATTTCGCGGAAGTCGTTGCGCCGGTCGCGCAGTTCGCGCCTCGCCTCAGCGGCTGCATCACCCTTGGACGCATCCGCGCGGCGTTCGAGCTTGGTCACTTCGCGCTCCAACATGTGCACTTGCTCTACGGTTTCCCTGACCTTGGCGATCAGGCGACGGCGCTCCCGCGGTTTGAATTCGATGGAACGCGCCAGCTGCGACATCCGGATACGGGTGCGGCAGAGTGCGAACCGGCCATGCAAATAGGAACGCTTCTTCGATTTCGGCGTACGAGCGAACCTCGCAGCCTGTTTAACCGCAACTTCGTATAGGCCGGCGATCTTGTCCAGGATCTTCAAGGTTTGCCGCGCAGTGTTCTCGACTTTCTCCTCGGTCAGCTCCTCTTCGTCAAAATGTACGACTTCCTTGATCGAACGTGCACCGCTGCGCAGATCGGCCGCCATCCCGACTAGTTCTTTGATCACGATGGGCGAACGTGTGATGGTCTTCAGGACGAGCTGCCGGCCCCGTTCGATGCGCTTGGCCAGGACGATTTCACCTTCGCGAGTAAGCAAGGGGACCGCACCCATCTCCCGCAGATAGATGCGCACTGGGTCATTCGTCGTTTCACGCAGAGCCGGAGTCAGATCGAGTTCAAGGTCGTCGCCACCGGCGCCCTGCTCGTTTGCCTCCGCTTCAAGCGGCTCGGAAGCTTCCGAGGAGGCGTTCCCGGCCTTCGCGGCGGAAACATCTTCGTATATCTCGATGTGGTAGCGTTCCAACGTCGAGAGCAGTTCGTCAATCTCTTCCGGAGAGTGCACTTCGGCCGGCAGAATGTCATTTACCTCGTCGAATAGCAGGTATCCGCGCTCCTTGCCCATGGCGATGAGGTTGCGAACTTGGTCGTACTTTTCTTCGATCGTGAGCGACAAGAGATTCTCCTCTGGTCAACCTGCCTGCCAAGTTTGTCCTTGCGTTTCAGGAAACGCTCGCACAAGAGCTCTCAATCCACGCGGCCTGTACTAAATCTACGTGGTGCTTTTACTCTCCGGGACTCTTGGTAGTCAGCGAGCTCTGAGTCCGTGACGGAAAAGTGGGTTCCAGCCGGATGGTTTGCCGAGTTTTTAAACTCGCGATGGAGCCGGAGAGAACAGATATCGGGACCATCCTGATATCTTACCCGGTGGGATTCAAACGCTTCATTGTTAATGATTAGCGTGTATTCGCGCGGCTCGGTCGCTGCTTCTCTGGCAACAAAGGTGTATTCACGGGCTTGGGCTCCCGATATGAAGCCGACGTATTGCACGATGACCTGATCAGCCATTTCGCGACTCCAGCTTCTGGGGCCCGCTATGTTCGCCCTCGATGAGAAAGAAGGGCGGGCCTGGGCCGCGGGGCCCGCCTCTGCAGCCTAAACGCCCGTTACGTTTTCCGCCTGCAAGCCCTTAGGGCCCTTGCGAACTTCAAACTCGACGGCCTGGCCTTCGTTCAACGATTTGTACCCCTCAGCTTGAATTGCCGAGAAGTGGACGAAAACGTCCTCGCCCGACTGCCGCTGGATGAACCCAAAACCCTTGCTAGCATTGAACCACTTTACTGTTCCTTGTTCTTTCACGAAATTCCTCTTTGATTTGAGCTATTTGGTGGCTCCTTCCGCCTTCAGCCGCAAACAAAAACAGGGGTGCAAGTGTGAACTTGCGCCCCTCGAATACATCTAAAGGTTTTACAAGAGCAACAAACGCACTGGCATGATACCACACTTCTATGCAGGTCACATTTCGAACAGCCGGAAATTCGGAAATGACACCTTCGCAGCTGTTTTACCCGACCGCAGAGTATGTCGCGGAGGGGTTGGACGTGCTTCAGCCTGCAGGTTTGATTTTCCTCCGACTTGGCGGAAGGCAAAACAAGCAGGGGCGAGGCCCGTCCTACTTAACACTTGCCCAGAAGGCGCAGCGCGCTAGCGGGGTAAAGTGCGAGGAGGCGTCCCTGCGCCGGCACTGCGCGATCTAGCTCCAACAGCGCGACGCCTGCCTTCTTCAGTTCAGTGATTTTGGCGCTCGTGTGGAGGATGTGGCTGAGCACCAGGTGCAGGTGAGGCTCGTGGCCGAAGCAAAGGACGACTTTGCCCTTGGTTCCTTGCAACTCCCGCAACAAATCCGGAGGAGCGCTCGTCCCCTTGAGCGCGTCCGTCCGGACGATTTTCTTGGACGGATAGCCGAGTATTTCGCCGAAGATTTCGGCGGTTTGCAGCGCGCGCAGCCAGGGACTTGTGAGCACCGCGTTGGGTTTCACGCCGAGCGCACGCAATCCAAGCGCGGCCGCATGACTGCGCTTGATTCCCTTGGGCGTGAGCGGCCGCTCGGTGTCGGGTGGGCAATGGGGGTCTTCGCGGTCCACGGCGATGCCGTGGCGCACGAGATAAACGAGCATCAAGCGACCCTCGCCTTTTCAACCAGCATAACACGCTGAAATGAGAGGCGCAGGTTCAGTTCGCGTTCGAGAAGCCGAGCCTTGCGCTCGATGCCGGTGAGATTCAGCCGGGAACCATCCCGCAATTCCACATGGATGCGGACGTCGCGCGGGCCGCCCTCGACGTTCAACTTGGCGATGGCCTGGCGATGATCGCTTTCGAGCCGCTCGGCCAGCCGCAGCATTCCCGCCAGCACGCGGACTTTTTTTCTTTGCTCCCGATTGAGTGTCGCGAATACAGCGTGCGCCGTGCTGGGCTCGGACTTCTTATTATGATAACGCACGAGACTCGCCGTCATGTTTTTGGCCCAACCTCGCAAGCCCAGAATTTTCGCGTTCTGGATGAGATATTCGCCGTGGCGATGATGCGCTTTGCGATTGATGAGCACGCCGGCGTCATGCAGTATCGCCGCGGCCGCAAGAATTGTCCTCGTTTCATAGTCCAGATGGTGATACGGCCAAAGCTGGTCGAAAAGTTGCAAAGCGAGCGATTGGACCTGCGCTGCGTGCGGCAAATCACAGCGTACGCGGTAGGCGAATGATTCCGCGCCGGCCAGCATGACTTGCGAGCGTTTGCGCTGCTCCTCGGTCGGCTCCGGCGGCGTCATTTGCGCGGACGCCAGTTCGTAGAGCAGGCCCTCGCGCACCCCGACGCGCGGCGTGATCATTTGGCGAATCCGCAGCCACCACGCCGCTGTGACCAGAACGATCGCCGCTACGCCCATCACTTCGGCGCGGTCCTTCCTCACCGAAAAAGCCCTCATGCGCGCTTCCACATCGAGTTGGAGAATTTGCCAGAGGCGTTCCTCCAATAATCGCGGGTTCAGAATGCCGAAGCCGCCGAGTCTCGGGCCGGGCGCCAGGCCGGCGAGCGTTTCCGCGTTGCCTCCACAAGCCACTGCCACGGGATCCGACGAACGCGGACGGGTGGGCAGCGCGCTTTGCAGGACGGACAAGACGTGCAGGCGAATTTCGTTCACCGTGTGCTCGTGGATGATTCCCTGCGCGTGGAAGGCCTCCATCAACCGGACTGTCCCGAGCGGCAAGCCGATGGTTTGATGCAGCATGCCGCGCCGCAATTCGTTGAGCTCGAGGCTGCCCCCGCCCAGATCGAGAATAAAGCGCGGCGGGCTAAAGTCACGAAGCGCCCGCAGGGCTGCGATTCGCACCAAACGCGCTTCTTCATCGCCGGAGATAACTTCCAATTCGATTCTGGCTTGGTGGCGCACTCGTTCGATGAGGACGTGGCGGTTGCGCGCCTCGCGTGCGGCGCTCGTGGTCACAGCGCGATAGGCGGAAACGCCTCGCGCATCGATGATGTGCCGGAATTCGCGGAATGCGTCCGTTGCGTCGCGCAACGTCTTGCGATCGAGCTTTCCGGAAGTGAAGACCGAGTGGCCGAGCCGCACGGGGGCGCGAACCGATTCAACAATTTCCCAATCATCCGGAGAACGGAGACGCGCGATCATGAGCCGAAATGCGTTCGACCCGGCGTCAATCGCCGCGAGTTGGATGGGCCTGCGAAGTCTCAGTGCCACAGTTGAGCCAGGGCAGCGGAAGGCCGATAGTGAGTCCGCTGAATGCCCAAATGAGCGGCGATGCGCTTCCGCAGTTCGTTGTTCACGGAGACCACAGTCGCCTCACCATCGAGGGCCACGAAATCGTGCCGCTCGGAGAGCTCTTCAAATTCCTTCTTGATCTTGGCTTGATACAGGATGAACGACTGAAACAGATCGTCGGAAAGGGAGAGGTCCCGCCCCGACTCCCAGTAGCTGATCGCGTGCGACTTGCGAAACTCGCGCTCGAACGCCGCTTCCGGGCGCACGTTCAGCCAAAAAGTCAGGTCGGGCCGAACGGCCATTTCGTAAAGACCGTGCAAGTAATCGCGCTCGATGCCGCGAGCCGCGGCACGGGCAATCAAAGTGTAAAAGTATCGGTCCGCGAGGACGACAAAATCGGACCGCAGCGCCGGAATGATACGATGTTCGAGCTGATCGTAGAAATCCGTTGCATACATCAGGGTGAGCGTCATCCGGGTGATCGTGTTTTCCGCGAGCAGCGCGTCGATATCTTTCGCGACCAGACCCGAGCGGCGCAGGCCCATGGTCTCGACCGCGAAGCCTTCCGATTCGAGCCATTCCGTTAGAAGGGAAATCTGGGTTGAGCGCCCCGATCCGTCCATGCCTTCGATCACGATCAACGAGCCGCCGAACTCCTCTTCACTTACACCTGGCAGAGGCAATCCGTAGTTGCGAGGCATTGCGCCGGATGCGGGCAGCGCAGACTTTTCGCGGCCATTCTTCCGGCTGGATTTCGCGGCGGTCATACGGCCCTCCGCTCCGATTTCTTCGGGGCGAAACGGTCCAGTTCAATACGCGACTTGACGATCTGACGCATCTGCTTTTGCAAGGTATTCACCGGGAGCGTGCCGTCCATCACCACGAAGTGGTCCGATTCAATCATTTCGTCGTATTGCGCCAGGATGCGCCCCTGAAATATGCGGAAGCTCTCCGCGCGATCGAGCGACAAGTTCAGATCCATTCCTGCTTCGTAGTATTTAAGTTTCGGGCGCCCGCTCATGATGCGCTTGACGGCCACGTCGAGCGGCGCGCGGAAATAAAACGTGATGTCCGCCACCGGAGCAAACCGGTACAAATTGCGCAGCCATCGCGGCGAGCAATGGCGCGCGACGTCGCGGGCAAACGCAGTGTAAATGTAGCGGTCCGCGAGGACGAGGTACCCGCTGTGGAGCAGCGGGAGGATTTGCCGTTCGCAGCGGTCGGCAAAATCGGCGGCGTGGAGCAACGAAAACGTGGTCGGCGTCAAAAGCCTCCGCTGCTTCCCGCGGCGCGTCGCTGACTTTACCAGCGGCGACGAATTCCACTCCGTGAAATGGAGTCGATAGCCTCCAATTTCAAGCCAACGCTTGAGTAAGTAGAGCTGAGTGCTTTTCCCCGAGCCGTCAATCCCTTCCACGACGATCAGCGCTCCCGGATATCGCCGTGCCGGTTCAACTTGCTGTGAAGTTGGCTCGGGTGTTTCGGGGGGTTTGACGAGCGATTGCGCGACGGCTGACAGGGCACGCGAAGTCAAAGGGATGGTCTCCGGGACTTTATTATACCTGCACAATGTAAAAGTTTGGTGACAACAAGATGAGTAGCGGATGAATAGAACTGAAAACAAAGGCAGTTCAGGAAATAAGGGAGGTAAAAGGAAGTGCAGGAACGGATGAAACGAAAACCTAGGCCGGCGCGACAGTTCGTCCCTGGCCCTCCTTTGCTTCCTGTACCTCCTCAACGTCCCTTACTGCGTCCAAACTTTCTCCGGCGAATCCTCGAACGGATAGACGTGCACCATCCAGCCGAAGATAACGGGGTAGAACGTCCCTTCGGCCTCAGTGCACCCTGCCTTCGTCGTGATCGAACCTTGCAACCCAAACTTGGTCCAGTCGGCGTGGCCGCGCTCATCTTTTGGCGGGAGGCAGAGATTTGTGTGGAGGTGCCACTGCGCGATGCTCAGTGGAATACGCTCGTTCAACTGTTCTTCCGATACACGTTTGGGCATCGTGTACATCGCGCCGATTAGGTCGTAGCCGGTCTTCGTCTTCTTGTAGAGCAGGGAAGTGGGCCGCGAGGGATCGAAACTGAAAGACTCAAGGAACCCGTTGTAATAGTTTGTGAAGTGATATTCGGGCTGCGGCAAGTTCGGCATAAAGATGCGGAACCCGTCGGCAAGGGCCACGTGGTAGTCCTTATACCTCTCGATGGACTCGCGCAGCTCCTTCGCGATTTCGTCGGCCTTGGCATGGTCTTCGGGCGTCGCGGTCCGCAATTTGGTCATGTACATGTGCGGTCCCATCTGATGATGGTGCATGTGACTCATCGCGTCCATGGCGCCATGTTCCGCCTGCTGATTTTTTTCTTCGGAGCCTTTGCCCATTTCCATCCCAGGCATATCGTGACTCATATCCATGCCGGGAATGCTGTGATCCATCCCAGGCATGCTCTGGTCCTGCCCTGAGTCGTCACTCGATTTCTGCTGCTGCGTCTGATGCTGCGCGGCTAGTCTTACCGTCGCGGTCGAAAATAGGAGCAAACCGAATGCGACCGATTTTGCCAGAAAGAATTGCCGAGTTTTCATAGAAATGACCTTCCACAGACTATTCTACGCATGAGGGCTAAGGAAATTTCACGAAGCCTCGTTCTGTGCCTGCAAGGCAACTACGCCGCCGCGTCAAAGGCTAGTCGGTCAAGGAGAACGTGACCGTGATGGTTGTGTCTATTTCCTTCGGCTCGCCGTCCACCAACAACGGCTTGTATGTCCACTGACGGACCGCGTCAACCGCTGCCGGAGACAGGAGGTCATCGCCCGATAACACACGGACCTGAGAGACCTTACCCTCTATGTCTATGATCGCGTACAGAACAACATCCCCTTGAACGCGACTGGCACGTGCTTGCGGGGGATAGGCTGGCGCCGGATGCAAGACGACCGAAGCTGCCACCACGTTAGCCGGGACGTGGACGGGCTTTGCTGGAGCGTCCGAAACGGGTTGGGGATTCGATTCGGGCGCGCTGACGTTTCCACTGTCGGTCGCCGGTTTCTGTTGATCCGGAGTGGGTTGCGCTTCGGTAGGAACGGCCGCAGCGCTCTGGGCTTGCGTCTCAGGCGGCGGTGGCTCTGCGGGAGGAGGCGGACGCAATTCAGGAGAGAATCGCCAATCCACATGATAAGGTGCAGGAATGTGTGGGTCTAGTTCCTGTAGTATCGCTTCGGTGTTGTAATCCACAAGAAGAAGCCGGTCGATTCTTTTGGCCTCCAGGTCCGCTTGCGCCACCACTACCATCCGCGCGGTTCGCGCGTTTTTCTCCATATCTTCTCTGGTGAGGCGGTAACACAGGTCGGCATTTCGTGAGCACATGGAACCCTCGCCGGCCTTTGCCACGTAATCATGAGCCTTGTCGTCGAGCTCATGGCTAGTGACTTCGTGAAATTTTTCATAGATCTGGTTGATGGCTGCGGTGCTCATGGCCTCGCGGAAATCACCCGCAATCCCGGCGGATGGCGTTTCGGTCACCAGCAAGGAGTGCGCATTCTCATCGTACGCGGCTCGCCCGACTTCAAACCACGCCCCTGCGTGATTCTGCAAAAACGCGATTTTCGCTTCGTAGTAGGTCTCGTCCGCTTCCGCTTTGAACTTATCTTGATCTTTCTTGGGTAGGTTCGACCACTCGTCGTCAAGGGCTTGCTTGCGAAGTTTCTCGTCGCTGATGTTGGCAACCTTAGCCTCGATCTCGGCCTTCTGCTCTCTGTATCCCTGGCTGTACGACTTAAGGAAGTCCTCGTCGACGGGCGGATTGAGCAGCAGCAGGTAATCGAGATCTTTGGACAAGATCTTCTGAGCTGCAGGTGTTTGAGACGCGCTAGGTGCGGCTTGCGCCGTTGCTTCGGTTTGCGCGCGACACAAACCGGGCACGAAAAGCGCAACTAGGAAAACTGCGGCAGCAATTCTATGACTCATCCTGCTCTTCCAGGGCCCCTGACCTGTCTGCCAAAATCTTCCGACTTTTCGCCCAAAACTGCAATCTCCGGGAAAAAGCTGCTGCCAAAATCGCACCTGTTGCTTGATTGAGAGTGGAACTCTGTTTTGCAGTCCGAAACGGCGTTACCTGGGCCGTCACTCGTCAGCCTCTGGGTCCGACGACAGCAGAGAGACCACAGCGTAGACAACGGCCAACACCGAAACGATTAGGATGATGAAACCCAATCCTCTCAGGAGGATGTTGCTCGCAGAATTTTTCCCGAAGAACGAAGAGACAATCATCGCAAAGCCAAATAGCCCCGCGATCCCAGCGCCAATCGCAAGGCAAAACTTGAAACTTCGGCCAAGGTTCCTGCGGAATGACATCGTCTTTGTTCTGGGGGCCGTTTCGATTCAAATGGGCCGCTTCCCCGCGGAAACGCCACTCTGAGGTTGATTCCCGTTTTGTTATTAGCTTGAGTAATTCTCTAGCTGACTTGAGTGGCCATTGGGAAAGGGGGGCGCCCTGATTGGAGTGGAAACTCTGTGGCCTGCCGCGGGTCGAGACACCTCCTGGGTGGCGGCGCGCCCCAGAACGATCCAACTAACGGCAGTTGCAAACGAGGGTGCAACAAAGTAAATCGAATGCAGGGCCCGCGCGGAAGTGAGGGAATGACTGACCCCGCACTGCTTAATGACGAGCCGCGCGGACGAAGCCTCTTCGAGTGTCACCTGCATTTCATGCAGGTCGTCGGTCAGGGAAATGACAGGGAAGAGGATCGCCAGCGAGCAACTAAGCGCGACAATGCATTGCAGTCGGTTCGGACCACTCGCCTTTGTGCTCCCGGCGCGGACAAGACGCCAGCCGACAATCGCGTAACTCCCCACGGCGATGGCTAGCCATACCAAGTTGAGGAGCAGTTCCATCAACTTTACCTGGTCCTCTACCCACCAAATTTCCATCCCAAGAATCTCCGACCCCACAGATAATACGTTGCGGAAGCGTACCAGAATCGAAGTAGCAAAGCATAAGGAATTCATAAAGATTATTTGGTGCCAAACCAACGACTCGAGTGGCTGCGCGACACGATTTTTCCGCAGGTTTTTTCAGTTTGCCCGGCGGGGAGCGCAAAGGGATCAAGAATTGCGCGAGCCGTTGCAATCCCGAATACCCGGAGCTATGTTTTCAGCGGAATACCGGACCTTAGTTCCCGCAGAAAAAATGCAGGTCCGCAGCTTGCTCACACATAAGATGGCACATCGGGAGGGGCAGACATGAAGAGACTTGCCGTGTTAGGGTTGTGCGCTGCCGTCGCAATTGTTTTGGCACTCACGATCCCGGAGGTGCAGGTGCATTCCTCGGATAAGGAACCCCGGTTCCCCCAACTCAAAGTGGAGCAGTTGAATGATCAGCAGCGCCCGTTCAGCGACGAAATTCTGAAAGTCTCGAGCATCGGGATCACCGGACCTTACAACATGATGCTGCGCAGCCCCGTCATGGGCCAGCGAGTGTTCCAGTTGCTCGACTACCTGCGTTTCAACACCTCCGTTCCGCGCCGCCTGAACGAGTTCGCCATTCTGATCCAGGCACGACTCTGGACCTCTCAAGTCGAATGGACGGCGCACTATCCTCTGGCGCTCAAAGCTGGGCTTTCGCAGGGGGTCGCGGATGACCTAAAGGAAGGGAAGCGGCCCGCAACGATGCAGCCCGACGAGTCCGCTGTCTACGACCTCTGCATGGAGCTTTCCACGAACCACGTCGTCAGCGACGCCACTTTCAAGAAGGTGCGCGAGTTCTTCTCCGACCAGCAAGTCGTTGACCTGATCACCGTGAGCGGCACCTACATCACACTGGCGATGCTCAGCAACACCGCCGAGGACGCAACGCCGGGAGGGAAGACGCCTCCGCTCAAGCCGCTTCCTGCGCGCTAAATTTCCAGAGCCAAGGGAAACCAAAGCTAGTTCACCATTCGGCGGATGCTCTCAAGCGCCTGTCGAGCCACAGTGTAGCGCGGCTCGATTTTCAGTGACTCCTGAAAAAGCTCGCGGGCTCGATTGATCATTCCTTTGGCGAGATAGACGCGTCCGAGGTTCAGATATGGAAAGTGGCGGGGCTCGTAGCGCTTGGCCTTCATAGCCTGCTCAAGCCACGGAATCGCTTCATCATGACGCCCGAGATCGATCAGGTACGCCCCAATATCGTTGTAGGGATTGCCAAAATCCGGATCAACCTCGATCGCGCGCTTACATTCGGCAATCGCTTCGTCGATTTTTCCCTGGAAGTGATACGTCCAGCCAAGAAACGTGTGGGCCTCAGCGGTGGGATGCAAGGCGAGTGAGCCACGGTAAAGCTCGACCGCGCGGTCGTAATCGCCCTCCATCTGCGCTTCATAAGCTTCCTGGAAGCGCTGCATTGCTTCGGTCAGGCGATCCGATGGCATGGCTCATTGTGGGCGCAGCGCCAGAAGCGTGTCAAACATTCTGGAAATGGGCTTGAGCGCCCGCCTGGAGGCGGGCACTCGGCACGATGGGACTTTGGATGTCACATCTTCGTGACGCCGAAGCCATCGACCTCTACTTCGAGATGGTGATTGATTCGAATGCCGTAGATCCCATCGGGCTTCGCGCCAAGGCCAGTTCGCGGCAGGGAAGTAACGACCGTGCCGTTCACGACGAAATCCACCTTGTCGGCCTTCAAACGAACTTCGAGGGCGTTGGTGGCAGTTCCGCTGCCGTCAGGTTTCTTCACGGCAGGGCTGGAGGCTTTCGGCGCCACTTCTTCAGTGGACATACCCGTTCGCCGTTTGACGAGGTAAGTCCCGTCATCTGTCACCATAAAATACAAATAGCTCTGTGAAGCCCCGTCGAGCCCGTTTCCACCGAAGATGAGGCCGTAGTATTCGTCGTAGCCCGTTGACTTAATGAGCTTGAATGTCCCTTTGAGCGTGAAATTGCCGCTGGCGGTATTCGCCGGGTTCCAGTAGACACCGGCCTGAGGATTCATAAAGTGAAACTTCGATCCGCTGGCAATGAATTTGATATTGCCCACGGCGTCCGGATCGGCGGCGTCTGTGCTGCGATCCATGCGTACTTTCCAACCCTGCGGCGCTTGCGCGGAGATTGACGCAGTAGCGAGCAGCGCCACCCACAACATTGCGACGAAGCGTTTCATCTTTCTGCCTCCCAACGGGTGCGGGCTGTACTTTTACCCTGAACCTCACCTCTTCAGGTGAAGGGTGCGACCCGCCGTAATAAAGATTCGGCGTCCCCAGATGATACTCCAAATAGGCAAACTCCAAGTAACTTGGAACCACGGATTAACACGGATCAACACGGATGACAAACAGCGGCAGGAGAATCCGAGCGGGAATTCGCGTTGCGGATTGCGTTTTTCTTGAGTGAGGGTTTTATCCGTGTTCATCCCGTGGTTGCTTCCTCCGCTGGTCGGCAACAAGCACATGCTAGAATTCTCGCGTGTCCAAACAAATCATTCGCCCAGCGCGCACAATCAGCGGCTCCCTTGAGGTTCCCGGCGACAAATCCATTTCGCATCGCTATGCCATGCTCGCGGCGATTGCCGAAGGCCCGAGCGAGATCACGCATTTTTCCGCTGCCGCCGATTGCCGTAGCACACTCGATTGCCTTTCGCGCCTCGGCGTGAAAATCGACCTTAAGGACGACACCGTCCGCATTGTTGGCGCCGGTCTTGACGGCCTGCAGAAGTCCCGCCGCGCGCTCGACGCCGGAAACTCAGGCACGACCATGCGCCTGCTCTCGGGAATTCTGGCCGGCCAGCACTTTCGCTCGACCATTGACGGTGACGCTTCGCTGCGCCGTCGGCCCATGCGCCGCGTGATGGACCCGCTCGCGAAAATGGGCGCAAGAATCAAGTCTCGTGATGGAGGTTTCGCGCCCCTGGAAATCGAAGGAACTCGACTCTCTCCGATCGAGTACGCACTTCCCGTGCCAAGCGCCCAGGTAAAGTCCGCGGTCCTTCTGGCGGGTCTTTTCGCCGACGGCGTGACCACCGTCGTCGAGCCGGTGCGCACCCGCGATCACACAGAACTCGCTCTCGCCGAATTCGGAGCGCGTCTCGGCCACGAAGGACGCAGAATTTGCATTCACGGCAGGCCGCATTTGAAAGGACGAACGCTCGCCGTTCCCGGCGACCTGTCGTCGGCTGTTTTCTTTTTAGCCGCGGCCCTCGTGCTTCCCGATTCAAATGTTGCCATTCATAACGTCGGCCTGAATCCGACGCGCTCCGCGATTCTCGATGTTCTCAGCACCATGGGCGCGACGATCAGCCTCGTCTCCATTCGCAGCGAACACGGCGAGCTGGTCGGCGATGTGGCGGTGCGCCATTCGCCGCTCCAGGGCGGCGCGATCGAAGGAGACGTCATCGCCCAGTTGATCGACGAGCTTCCTGCGATTGCCGTTTTGGGCCCTTACACCGAGCAGGGAATCGAGATTCGCAGCGCAGCTGAACTGCGCGTCAAGGAGAGCGACCGCATCGCTGTGCTGGCCGAGAATCTGCGCCGCATGGGCGCCAAAGTCGAGGAACTTCCGGACGGCTTGCGCGTGGCGGGACGTTCGGCGGGCCAGCTCCATGGCGCCGAGATCGATCCGCACGGCGACCATCGCATGGCCATGGCGTTCGCAGTGGCAGCTCTTGGAGCCGAAGGCGAGACGGTCATCCGCGAGGCCGAATGCGCCGCCGTCTCCTACCCCGATTTCTTTTCTACCCTTGATCGACTCATCGAGTGATAGTTTCTTCGCTTTGTTTTCTCGATTCTCGCGCGCTGCGCTTGACGCGCCACTCCGCGAACAGTACGCTGTGCAGGAACTCACCCGCACTCCGAGGGATGCCTGACGGCACCAATGGCCACGACAGATCCAAAGTTTTTTGAGCGCGATAGTCCGTCGCTCACGGGAATCCTTGCGGCCGGGCTAAAGCAGCGCCTCCTACAGGTCCAGGAATACGCCCTGCTGTCCGCGCGGTCGGTCTCGAACCTCTTCAGTCCTCCATACTACGCTTCCGACGTCCTGGAACAAATGGACCTCATCGGTGTGGGGTCGCTTCCGATCGTTTTGCTGACCGGATTTTTCATTGGCGCGGTCATGGTGCTGCAAACCGCTGCACAATTCGAGCGCTTCGGCCAGACCGCCCTCACCGCGGACGTTGTTTCGTTGGCTCTCGTTCGCGAATTGGGCCCCTCAATCACCGGGCTGCTCGTCGCAGGCCGCAATTCCTCCGGGATGGCATCTGAGTTAGGCTCGATGCTGGTGACCGAGCAGGTGGACGCGATGCGCGCGATGGGCACTGACCCGATTCGCAAACTCGTGACGCCGCGATTGCTGGCCACGGTACTCATGCTGCCGCTTCTGACAGCCATGGCGGATTTCCTCGGCCTGATTGGCGGCTACCTCGTATCGTCTCTCACTCTCCGGCTCGGTGCCGTCGCCTTCTGGACCAGGGCGATCAACACCCTGGAGTTTTCCGACTTGATGCAAGGCCTTTCAAAGCCGGTCGTTTTCGGCTTCATCATCGCGACGGTCGGCTGCTATCAGGGACTGAACGTGAAGGGCGGTACGCAAGGCGTCGGGCGGGCGACCACCCAGGCGGTCGTTGTTTCCTCCGTGTTCATTCTTGTCGCCAATTTCTTCCTGACAAAGTTAATGCTGTTCCTGGCTGGTCACATTTTCTGACCGACTGCGCAATTGCCCGAATCGGTCCACGCGCGAAACTCGTTTCCATCTATAATCGGCAAGATGAATGTGCCGCTTTACCCTGATCCCGCCTTAGCGGGAGAAGCGCAGTCCGTCTAATTTAATTGATGACCGCGAACGCAGCCAGCGAACCAGTCCTTGCTTTCGAAGACGTTCGCATCGCCTTCGACAAAGGCAACGTGCTCGATGGTCTTTCATTTTCCATGGCCCCCCAGGAAACGAAAGTTCTGGTCGGCGAGAGCGGCTCCGGAAAAACGCTTGTCCTGAAATTGGCAGTGGGGCTGATTCGGCCGGATTCAGGCACGGTGCGCATGCTGGGCCACGACTTGGCCCGGATGTCTGAAAAAGAACTACTGGCGTTTCGCAGAAGCATTGGTTTTGTGTTTCAGGAAGGCGCGTTGTTTGACTCACTGACCGTCGCGGAAAATGTTGCTTACTGCTTGCGCGAAGAGCACGTGGATGAAAGTCAGATCGAGCCTCGTGTCCGGCAATCCCTGCGTTTCGTGGAACTGGAAGATACACTCGAGAAATTTCCTTCGGAACTTTCCGGCGGTATGCGCCGCCGCGTGTCGATCGCCCGCGCTCTCATCAGCCGGCCTGATGTTGTGCTCTACGATTCGCCAACAGCGGGCCTCGACCCCGTCACTTCGCAAACGATCATCACGCTGATTATGCGTCTCCGCGACACGCAAGGAGTCACTTCGCTTCTGGCTACGCATCGCCTGCAAGACGCTTTTGGACTCTCCAACTATTGGTTTGACGGAAGCAGCGGACGCGTATTGCGTTGCGCGCAAAACGGAGCGACCCGGCCCTCCGCCGCAGCTACGAATTTCATGGTCCTGCGCGGGGGAAAGGTTTATTTCGAAGGGAGTCCGAAGAAATTCGCGGACTCGAGCGACGCGTACCTGCGCCGCTTTTTGACGTAGCTTCAGCTGCAAGCCCTGAGCGGGGATGCTACGGGCGCGGGTTGTACTTGCAGCCCGCCTAGAAAATGGGCGCGGGCGGTACTTGTTTACCCTGATCCCGCCTTGGCGGGAGAAGGGCAGCCCGCCTAGAAACTGAGGAGGCGCATCAATGGCGCAACACAAGCAACTGACGTGGACGGAGCTGCGAGTTGGACTGTTTGTCCTGGCAGGGACCGTCTTGCTGGCCGTCGTGATTTTCTATGTAACCGGGGCAGGTGGTGCACTGGGGCCAAAATATCGGTTGCACACCTTTCTCCCCGAGGTGGACGGGCTGACGGTAGGCGCGCCTGTCCGCGTGGATGGCGTTGACGTCGGCAACGTGGAGCGAATCGCCATTGCCGTCCCGAAACCGGGCGTGTTGACATTAAAGGACAGGAATATTGAAGTTGACATGCGCATCCAGACGAGCGCTCAAACGTATATTCGCGCGGACTCCGCAGCAAGCCTTATCACTGAAGGACTTCTCGGAAATCGCTACGTGCATATCGACCGTGGCTACGTGGGGCGTGTCTTGGTCAACGACGACGAGATTCCCGGGCGCGAGGAAAAGGCCCTGAAACAGGTGGTCGAGCGCAGCGCTGACTTGATGGATAGCCTGGGCTCCATCGCGAAGCAAGCCAGTTCAGTCTTGGAGGATGTGCGCCAGGGGCGAGGCTCGCTCGGCAAATTCATGGTCGATCAGGAAGCCTACAACCGCCTGAATAGTACCCTCGGAAGCATCGACCAAATGATGGGCGATATTCGGGCCGGGAAGGGCACGCTGGGCAAGCTCGTCACCGAAGACGAAATGTACAATCGCGTGGATTCCGTGGCGGGCCGCGTCGACAGCGTTCTCGAGGCCGTTCAGAACCAGCAGGGCACGCTCGGCAAACTGGTCTACGATCCTGGCATCCACGAAAGCGCAAAGCGACTGATCGACAATAGCAACGCTCTCCTTACGGACGTTCGGGCCGGTAAGGGTACACTTGGTAAGCTCACGACGGATGACTCGCTGTTCGTACAGTACAAGCAGGTCGGCGAAAACCTCTCCAGCGCGACTGCCAAACTAAATTCGAACGAAGCCACGATGGGAAAATTTTTCGATGACCCCAAATTCTATGACAACTTCACCGGCCTAGCCGGAGACATGCGGCTACTCGTCGGCGATTTCCGCAAAGACCCGAAGAAGTTCCTGCACGTCAAATTTTCGATTTTCTAGCGTCCACTTTCTCGAGTGGAAGAAGCTTCAACCAGATCAGAAGGCGTTGCAGTGAGTCGGGCAGTAAATAAGCCGTGGAGATGGTCACTCCGAGTGTGAGACTCGAAGCGATGAGAAATACCTTCTCCGGGTTGGGATGGCCCAGCTGGATCATCAGGTATTGAGCAATGGGCTGGAACGCGATCCCCACAAAGGACAGGAGGTTCGCGGCTGCAATGATCCCACCTCTGCGGTCTGGCGCGGGACGATGCTGGATCAAAGCATTGATGGGTACCGCGAAAAACCCGCCAAAGAAGCCGAGAATTCCGAGTTGGGCGGCGACCTCCGTGTATCCCAGATGGTGGCGGGAAAGCAGTGCGCAGCAGACTGTGATCCCAATCGAGCCAAGCGGAATCAAGCCGTATTCGATCTCGCCACGCGAAAGATAGCCGGCGGCGAAACTTCCGATGCCAATCCCAAGGGTAAGCGTTGCAAGCAAAGCGCTCGCGTGAAAGTCGTTTGCGCCTAGAATATCGGTCGCGTACAGCACGATATTCAGCAAAAGCAGCGAAGCCAGGAACCAAAAATACACGTTCCCCGCAACTGCTACCCACAACAGGCGGTCTCGGCGCATTTCCAGGATCTGCGCCCAAAGGTCGCCGGCCAGGTTGAAGCGGAATTTGTTCTCCGGATTGGCCGCCGGCACTCGAGCAATGCCGAGGCTGGCGGTCCAACCGATAGCAGCGAGGAGGATGAAAATCAATCCGGACCAGCCCTGGCGGCCTGGAAAAGCCGATGACAGAAGCCCGCCTGCCATCGTCCCGCAGATAGCCGCGAGCAAAGTTGTCAGTTCGAGAATTCCGTTCCCCCAGGACAGCTTATCGTCCGGCAACAGTTCAGGCAGCAGGCCATATTTGGAAGGGCCGAAAAGAGCGGCTTGGGTGCTAACGAGGAAAATCGCTCCCGCCGCAATCAGGAAGTTGCCCGCGGCGAGGCCCACGAGCGCGAGACCCATCACAGCCACTTCCATGACTTTCAGATCGATGGTCACCGAGCGCTTGCTGAATCGGTCCGCCAGATAGCCGCCGGTCATAGAAAACAGGAGAAAGGGAATCGAGAAAAGCAACGGCACAACGAGAACAAAAAGGAGCTCGCGCTTCTCCTTCTGCAATCCCATGCCTAGCACAAGGAAGCTTACGAGCCACTTCAACGCGTTGTCACTGAACGCGCCCTGAAACTGCGTGACGATCAGGCTCCAGAAGCCGAGCCGCCAACTCGAACTCGCCTTCTCATTCACGCGAGCATTATTCCTTGCGTCTGCTGCATCCGGTGTGACCGCATGGCGTTGCATACATCTACGTTTCGGAGAATTGGATGCAGTGACTCCGCATTGGAAATGCACAACAAGTTTTAATCAAGGCGGATTCTACCGCAGCCACTCCTATGACGCCTCCGAAACTGTCTCTGCCTGTGTGTGGTGACGAACATTCTGCTCTCGCGTGCTCCGGGGGCAGAACGCAGCCGGGTTTGAACTCGCGAGACTTCGGCAAAAATGCCATGTGTCGTGTAGAATCGCGTTCACAGGGGATGCAACCGGGGACGACACGCGCGTCCACTCCTTTTTTTGCGGTTGCGAAGGCGAATATTCGAGGGAATGCGGCTCTACTTGCTTGCCCTGAGCGTCGCAGGGGAGCCCGCCTAGAGACGGGTGCGGGCTCCGCTTGCAGCCCGCCTTGAAATAAGTCCCATTCATAGTTTCGATGAGTGTTTGTGCAGTGGAAGCCGTATAAACCTACGCAGGAGGAAACCAATGAAAACTCGTTGCGGAGCCGAAATAAGTTCTAGGCATGGATTCCTCGCATTCGCTGCGGTGTTTCTGGCCGTCACAATCGCAAGCGGCCAAACATTTCGCGGCACAATCCTCGGCACCGTGACCGACGAAACTGGCGCGGCCGTTCCCGGAGCCACGGTCACCGTCCGCAACACCGACACCGGCCTCCTCCGCACAACGGAATCTCAGGCGGATGGCAGCTATGCCGTTCCCGAGCTCCCCATCGGCACGTATGATGTGACGATTGACAAGACCGGCTTTCAAACTTCCGTCACGAAGGGCGTTCCGGTCACGGTTGCGGCCGAAAAGCGCGTCGACACCACGCTCAAGCTCGGCCAGGTCACTGAGCAGGTTCTGGTCTCCGGGACGGAGCTCCCTCAGATTGAAACCACCAGCGACACACTCGGCGGCACGCTCACTCAGGACACCGTCAAAGACCTACCCGTCAACGGCCGGGACTACACAAAGCTGATCTACTTGAATCCCGGCGTCGCAGGCTCACCCGACCAGATCACCGATTCCCCCGGATCCTTCGGTGAGTTTTCCATGAATGGCGCCCGCGGCCGTTCTAACAATTACCTGCTCGACGGCACCGACATGAACGACGGCTACCGCAACGATCCCGCCATCAACCAGGGCGGCGTCTTCGCCACGCCGTCGGCGATTCTGCCGATTGACGCAGTGAGTGACATGCGCGTGCTCTCGAATTTCGAGCCCGAGTACGGTCGAAATGGCGGGGCGGTAGTCAACATCGTGACCCGGAGTGGCACCAACAAGCTCCACGGCACTGCCTTCGAATACTTCCGGAACAACGCTCTGGATGCGCGCAATTTTCTTAATTTTGCTAGCCAGCCGAAGGCGCCCTTTCATAACAATCAGTTCGGAGGTTCCCTCGGCGGACCGATTGTGAAGGACAAGACTTTCTTCTTCGTGGATTACGAGGGGCAACGAGAACGCGTAGGCGTTGTTACGTTGGCATGCGTACCCGATCCGGCGCAGATCACTGCCGACGGTGGCGCCACGGACCCTGTGACTGCCAAGATTTTGAGCTTTTGGCCCAAGCCGAACATCCCGGGAACCTTTGGGACTCCTTCCCCACGCCATACAGGGGAAGACGTTGGGTGCTCCACGCCCAACTCTTCGGTAATTTCTCCGTCGTATAACAACTTGACCAGCATGATCGCGAAGATTGACCATACCTTTAATCAGAACAATACGGTGACCGGGCGTTATTTCTTCGGCGACAGCACTCAGGCATTCCCGCTGGCGCTAAGCGCGAGCGGCGGCCAGCTGCCTGGATTCAATACGGTGACGCCGACTCGGGTCCAGCTGGTATCTCTGTCGTACGTGCACATCTTCTCGTCGACAAAATTGAACGAATTGCGTTACGGGTGGAACCGCTTTGCGGAAGGGTTCTTCCCGGAAGATCAAAGTTTTCATCCCAGTTCGATTGGGCTTTGCGCCGCCAGCAACTCGCCCACGACTACAACTCCCGTGGCAGGCCCCACCTGCTCCGGCGTAGCGGATTCGGGCCTCCCCATTATTCTGGTCTCGGTGACGCCCAGCGGAGGATCGAGTTTTTTTGCTCAGCCTGGAGCCAACTCCACCGACCCTCGGCATCGCGTGGATACGAACAACCAGTTGATCGACGGCTTTTCCTGGAAAATTAATAAACACGACTTGAAGTTTGGTTTTGAGTTCCGCCGCACCAGTGTGCAGCAATACCTCAACAAATATTTTCGAGGACGTCTGAAATTTGCCGATTTGTCGGCATTTCTTGCGGGGACCGTAAGCAGCGGCCTCCAGTACTCAGGAGATACGACCCGCCACACGTTCGAAAACGACGAGGGTCTGTATTTTCAAGATAGCTTCCGACTGACGCCTCGGCTGACGCTGAACTACGGGCTGCGCTGGGACAACTTTGGGGTAATCGCAGAGAAGAACAACCTGTTCAGCAATTTCATCGTGAGCAGTTTTAACCCGACCACCGACACTGGCACCGGCGCTCAGACACAAGTGGGAGCATCAGCTCAGCCCCGTCTCTACCAACCGCATTACAGAAATTTCGGCCCGCGTGCCAGTCTCGCCTGGGACGTCCTCGGAAATGGAAAAACTGTGGTGCGCACCGGATACGGCATCTTCTATGATTCTACCTCTCAGGACATGTTCCTCGGCCACCTACCCTATCCGGCCTTTTTCGCGCCCGGTCCTGCGTATGCCAACTTTGGAACTAATCCAATCACAGAGTCTACTGCTGCTTCCGGTACGACGATCACGGCAGGACAGCCGGTTTACGGCGCGTCTACTTGCAGCGGCAGCAGCAGCAGCGAATGCGATATCTTCAGCGTCGATCCGAAGATCCAGACCCCGTACATGGAAAACTTCAATTTGAACATACAGCAGCAAATTTCAAGCAAAGTCGTGCTGGAAGTTGGCTACGTGGGCTCGCAGGGCCACAGGCTCTGGCGGTTCTTTGATATCAATCAGCCAAACGCCCAAATAATTCACAACGCGGCATGCCCCGGTGCGCTTGGAACAGCGCCCGGGTCAGACTGCAGCGCCACAGCTGGCGCAGCACCTCTTGAGTTCGCGGCACCGCGAGTTTTCTCCGGCGTTGGTGTACCCACTGGGACGATCTATATCTTCCAGGAAAACTCCACCGGCAGGTCCAACTACAACTCATTGCAGGCGAGCCTAAGGGTGAACGCGTGGCACGGAGTTACATCGTTTGTTAACTTCGTGTGGTCCCGTTCCCTGGACAATTCGAGCGACGGAGAGGACTTCGTCCCGAATGCAGCGCAGCCAGCCGACAGCACGAGCACAAATCCTAAGAACGAATACGGCCCCTCGAACTTCAACATCCCGAAGCGCTTCACGTGGGTATTCTCCTACGGACTTCCTGCGATGAGTGGCGGCTGGCAAAGGTTGAAAAACGGCTGGGGTCTCGACAGCACCGTCACGCTGCAGACCGGCCAGCCTTTTACACTCAACTTCAATGGCGAAGATGATTACAGCGGGAGCGGCGAAGGCTACGACCGGCCCGACGTTGTCGGCCCTATCGTCTACAACTATCAAGACCCCAACAACTTCCTCAATCTGAGCTCCTTTGCCATGCCCTGTACGAACAACGGGTCTCTCTCCGGGCTCGCGACCGATTGCGTTGCCGGGACGCAGCACTTTGGCAACCTGGGCCGCAACGCACTTCAAGGCCCGCCGTTCAAGCAATGGGACATCGCGATTTACAAGAGCACGAAGATCAGCGAGCGGTTGGGTTTGCAGCTTCGCGCGGAGTTCTTCAACATTCTGAACCATCCAAACTTCTCAAACCCGCTTCTCCCGGCATTTATTGCTGATCCGGCCAGCAATGTGAGTCAACCGACGCCTCAGAATCCAACTGCGTGCAACTGCGGCTTCAAGTTGGCTGGGAATCGCGAAGTCGGCAACAGCTCCTATCACATTGTTGCCACCGGCGACGTTGGCATCGGCAACCCGTTCCTCGGCGGAGGCGCGCCGCGCGGCATCCAGCTCGCGGCCAAGTTCACGTTCTAAAAAAACACTGGCCTAACCCCAAGCTGGCTTGAACTCGATTTACCGCGATAACTCCACGCGGCAAGATTTTTGCAATCTTAACATTTACGTTACTCCGCGTAACGTTTCGCGTTTCCGTTAACCCCTGCACTGCTGCGATAGGGAGCCGACTACTGACTAATCCTTAGTGCTGAATTGTGTCCTGCGCGCCAATAACGCACCGGGCAGAGGCTTCCTAGGATCGTCTGGCCACGCGCAATACACCGCGATAGTTTCGATTTACAACCCTCAGGATTTTGTGCTGCGGCTTCCCTTCCTGAGAGCAACCCAGCCGGCAGCGCGGGAGTTCCTCGTGGTCAACGAAGTACTCAATCTCCTAAAGGATTACCCTTTTGTCCGCTATCAGCGCGGCGAAGACTCTGTACGCGTCCCCGCCGCGACGCCAGAGGGATTCGATGTCATCATCGAGCAAATCTGGGAGGGCCACTACGCCGTCTCGTACGGCGGCTGGCAGAAGGATTTTGACCTTCTTGAAGAGGCCGCTGCTTGTTTTCTCGTGGGACTATCGATCCTCTGCCGGATGAAAGTCGAGACCAAGGATAAGAAGCCCGTCCGATGGACGGTCGAGCACTGGGAAGACCCGAACTGGCGCGAAGTTTCGAGCAAAGGAGCGTGGTCTCCTTGGATTTTCAAGCCCGCGGTCATTTCCTATCTGCAAAATGACCTGCTGCCCGAAAATGAAGTGCAAGCTCGAATAGAAAAATTGGTCGCTCCGTCCGGCCTGCCTTCGTAGAGTGGTTTTCTTTGCAACCCTCGGCGCTTTCAATCTCTATGTTCTTTACGTGGCGCGACGAATTTTGGATGGCTTTGGAGGGCCGGGCCCCGACAGGGTCGGGATCTGCGACTTTAGTCCGTCCGTCAAGGCTCGCCCGAAGGTTGGCTTCAGCCGCTGGAGCTTATTTTGTTGCGGCGCTGCGGCGTTGTGTTTTTCGAGTCCTCCGTATTAGGCCCGTTTTCCGTCTCCGGCCACCGAGACCCCTGTGCTAAACTGACTCTCTCGATTCGCCAAATTTCTAGCTGTGGCAGCGCCGGAGTGGCGGAATGGCAGACGCGGCGGACTCAAAATTCAAATCAAGCGATTTCTTAAATGCCTTTGTTTTCAGCGGAAGTCACGCATTGTGAACGGCTTGCGGCGAAATTGTGTTTTGAGCGTTGTGGGGTTTTGTGAGGTGTTTTCAAGTCTTTTCTGCCACAGTTGATACCACACTCTGTTCGGTGTTCCCACACCGCGCGGTATCTTAGACAGGCGGTTGGCGACTCTTCGAGAACAATCACCAAAGCGATGACGCGGCCCGTTGCAGTAAACTCAACCGCCGAGTAAAACGCCCGAGAACAGCAATGTCCCTTGCAACCATGCTGCTGAATCGGATAGTCGCTTTTTATCTGAACTCGCACGACTTCAACGGACTCACAGCAAACGCCATCCTCGGCGACGAGGGACCCAACGCGCTCGGGGCTCTCAAGAAGTTGGTCGGTCAAGGACTCGTGGAAGTGTATTCGAGTGTATACGACAATCCGCACATAAAACGACTCCCGGCTCTATCCATTCCCCAACAGCTAGGATTTCTCGCCGCAACAAACAGCGAAGAGCACGTCTGCCTTTTTCCGTCCGTTAAGACCATGCGTCGGAAGCTGCCGAGCAATAAGTACCGTACCAAGCCATTCTCCCGATTCCTCGCCTTAGGACATCCACAACTCGAACCACTATTTTTCGAATTAGGCGTGTTGGGACGCTATCAAGCAGACCCGAGATACGTTTTTCAGTTCAGCGGTCTTGACGGGCACATTTCAGTGAAGGACGCGGCCTACAAAGGACGAGAAATGGCTGAGGCTGACAAGGTCGGGATCGAAACATTTGGATTGGGCACTAGCCCGAAAGGTCATCGCGTCATCGTTACGTTCCCAAGGTACTTGTCCTCCATGTCGTCCCGGCACCAACGTCATTGGGAGAGCTACCGGGTGCATGGCAAATCCAAAATCGAAAAGAACTACTATCTCCGAAGTGTGTGGGGCCAGTGGACAGACGGAGTTTCGATCTACGATGCGTTGCTAGCTGAGATTTTTCACATCAATCGGATGTGTCAGTTGATCGGCCTCCCCAATCTTTTTCGCCACGCCTACTCGCGAGACACTCGCAGTGGTGAGGACATCTATCCGTTGGAAGAACCTAAAGGATTCGGTCTGTTGCTAATGCCGACCAAGAAGCATTTCCTTGAATTCGCTCAGACACTGGACAAAATCATTTCAGAGAATCTCAACTCGGCCTTCTTCGCCGCCCAGCAGTTGGAACTGGAAGCGAAAACTACAACTAGGAATGGCGACACCGTCGTAACCCAGAAGGGGACACTGCGTTTGTTAGAGGAGTGGATGACAACGTACATTCGAATACAAGGCAACAACGGCCCGGCAATAATCGTGGCACCGCTGAAACAAGCGCGAAAGCTGCGGCAGAGTCCTGCACACCGATTCGTTGATGACGAATTCTCGATCAAACATCAAGACAAGAAGGAGAAACTCGTCATGGAAGTGTATCGGTCGGTCTCAAACATTAGAATATTCTTTCAAACGCACCCCAAAGCACGGAATTACGAATTTCCTGACCACCTAAAACCGGAGCATCTAGTCGTATTCTGAACAGCCAGCCTCAAAACGGGTGATATACTCGACGTTGACAACATCGAATGTGCGTATGGCAACGGCTACAACAAATAGTTGGTATCGTGAGGACAGAAGATTTAATAACCCAGGCAAGGAATCTGAGCGAATGCCTTCAACTGCTCCTCAGTAACGACAGGCAGCACGTCAACAAGACGAATCGCGATGGCCTTGTTTTGCTCCATTGGTCGCTCTTCTTCGAGCATCATCAAGGAATGCTGCTATTGCTCCGAAATAGTTTTCCCGCTCCCGCGTTCGCGCTAATGCGGCCACTCGAAGAGGCATTCCTTCGATTGTTCGTCGCTATGTACGGAACCGAAAAGCAGACTGTGGCGCTTTGGAAAGGGACGTACCATACTGAGTTTGAAGTCGTGTGGAAGCAGATTTACGAGCAGATTGGATTGCAGCCAAACGTTGGTCCGTGGTTTCAAACGAAGATCAAAGCGTTGCACGGGTTCACTCACGGCGGCAAAGAACAACTCGTAAGACAGGCTAGTGGCTCCGACATAATTTCGAGCTATAAAGACGATGAAGTCCGCAGTCTGGTACAGGAGACAATACCAGTCGCATTTCTGACGGCGTTATTCACCACGGCGTTTCTCAACTACCAGACAGAACATCAAAAAGCGGTCGAAATGCTCAACGAGTACAGTCGCGGCTCGACGAGGTGAGACGGGTTTTCATCCCTTCCGTGCTCCACGGCGAGAGAGAATCAAATCCTGTCTGCCGCTGAATCGCCGGAACACCCGCGCGCGGCATGTGAAAATATCTAGTGCTTACCGTGACGACTAATGGTCCGCCGCACCTTGTTTCCTCCTGGAACGTGTCGACGAACCACAGCGCGGAACTTACTTGTGTCGCTGAACTTTACCCAATCAACAGGACAATCGGCGTGGCACACAGAGCAAGGTGCACTTTTTGCTCCTTCTGGAGCCGAGACGGGTCTACCGCTTCCCGTGCACCTCACGCTGTCGCTGTAATGTACAGCGCGTTTTCGTCGTACAGTCTGGGCTTCTGGTAGGCGACGCAGCCCGGCTGGGGGCACCTCAGTTCAACCAAGCGTTTCCCGTCACGCACGATCACTTCCGCCGCACTGATGTGAATGTGTCGGCCACATTCAGAGCATTCGGCGTGTGTCCCTGCACCGTAAACTTCTCGCATGGATTCCTCCTGTTACCTGATAAATAAGTCACTTCACACGTATACAAGACAGAGTTTCTGTTCGTCAAGATATAATCGTCAGAGTTCCGAAACTTGTTTCGCTGATGCTAAATGAATGCATTAGCGCCCTTAAATTACCCTTCTACGTCTTGTCCGAAACCGGCTTGGGGCGGCTCAAATGACCCCGGCGTCGCACCTGGTACTGTCTCAAAGAGGGCCTCGGCGGCGTGTTCGCTTTGAGGAAGTGTTTAGCCCGGTTCCCCTTAGCGCATTTTCGCGCATCCAAGTCATCGAACTTTCAGGTTTTGGATTAGAAGGAACGCGCTTTTTGGCCCGCCCATACTTCTTTCGCCTGGGTCGTCGAATCGGCTTCGCTTTCTCTACTCTGCTGAGATATTGCGTCAGCGGCTTTCCGTTGACTGTGACCGATACTTCCGTCCCAGGTTTTTTGAGTTGACCCATTTCTAGACTCCAATTTACGTCGTTCACTTTCCGCATGGAAACGCTTTGACCAAGAACTGAACCAGCAAAAAGGCTGCTGGCTTGTGTAGTGTCAGAAGTGGTATGCAATTCGCCCCAAGAAAAGAAACCCAACGAGGAAGCCAGACAACGCGAAAGCAGAGGGGATAAGGATAAAGCGTAGCTCAGTGGAATTCAGCCTACCTTGCCCCGCGCGGCCTCCGCCTTCGATATGGCGCGATTGTGCCCGCTCAAAACCACGAATCAGTGCCAGAATCACGATAAGTGACAAGCAAACACATGAAATCAAACACACCACGGCTACCTTTGCGGAAAAAGCCACGAGGCCGCTTGTAGCCCTTGCGGATGCAACCGTGGATGAAGCTAATAGTGCCACGGCAACGCCCGATGCCGTAATCAAGGTCTTGGCGGCATCGACGTACATATTCCGGCTTTGCTCGCTAGACCAATCCCATCCCCGCGTTTTAGCTTCGTGCCACACGCTCCAGACAAATAGAAGTGGGCATAGCGCGACTACAAGAGCGAAGGCGTAAAAGACGCAAGTCCATGTGGGAGGTCCACCCATTGCGGCGGATTCTACCACCGCACGGGCAGTCCGGGGATAATCCCCTATCACTGTCTGGTATTTGTTTTCTCCATCCCGAGGATTGACCGAATTCGGTTGCGCTCCATCATCTCCCGTGGTGACCCGCCATTCCTGTCCAGCCAGTTTGTGAAATCTTTGAACAGCACTTCGTGTTCGACGGCGACATTTGTCACCCGGACCTTGACGGAATTTAAGCCCTGAGCGATCCCGGTAACCCATTCATCGGAGCGAATCGCAGCCATCCCGAGGGCGACAGCTTCATACAAGCTTCCGGCGGTGACGTCAACCGTGTGACTGACGCCGTCCATGCCTTTCACAGTGACTTTGCACGAGCGCGGCCTCAATGCGGACGGACTAAGTATTCACCACAGACGGTCTCCTGTGCGTTAGGGTTTTTCCCTGAATTCTAATTGCTGTTTGTACCGTATCGACCATTCGCTCGATTGTACCTACTCTGCGAACGTTGGTATGGTGTCCGATGCTCCATCCCTCGACATTAGTCAGGCCGTGCGAAGTTCCGCATTTCCGAGAGTGGGAATGGATGGTCTCTCATGTTCGGCTAACAGTTTGGAGCCAAAGGGTCGCGCCTTCGGCCAGTTTATGAATCCGACTCGGTTCCAGGTCTCATGCAGGGACGTGAAGTGCGAACACCGTGTCAGTGGGTCCTACCTCGCATTCGAGAACGGGATTCTTACGCCCGCTTGTTCGGCAATAGTTCGGCCGCCCTACGTCAAATTTACCTCGAAAGACAGCGACAGCGGTCGGCACGTTGAGCTGGCCATGCGTCTAGGGCTACCCCTGAAGCGGAGCATGGACGTGGTTCTGTCCACGATTGCTCTGATTTTTCTCTGGCCGCTGATGCTCTTGATCGCGATTGCGATCAAGCTGGAATCAGGTGCCCCGGTCATTTACTCATCGCTCCGGCTCGGCGAAAAAAGGCGCACGTTTGCGTGTTACAAGTTTCGGACGATGGTTCCGGGTGCGGACGGAATGAAAGATAGCCTGCGCCGCCTGAACCAGCGTTGCGGACCTTTCTTCAAAATCGCGGACGATCCTCGTGTGACTCAGCTTGGCCGCTTTCTTCGGAAGTACAGCCTCGACGAACTGCCTCAATTTTGGAACGTCCTAAAAGGCGACATGAGCTTGGTTGGCCCGCGGCCACATCCCCTGGAGGATTGCGCTCAGTATACTTTTGAACATTGCAGACGCCTCCAAGTGAAGCCAGGTGTCACTGGACTTTGGCAGGTCTTGGCGCGCGCGAACCCCTCGTTTGAAATTTCCATGGTCTTGGACCTCGCCTACATCGAAAAATGGAGCTTGTTGCTCGACTGTACGATTTTGATGAAGACCATTCCTGCGGTCCTGGCGGGCAGAGGGCAATGAAATGAGCGCCCCGAGGTATCTGTTGCTTTGTCGGCAGCCCCGAGTTCCTTCTTGCGGTCCGCTCCGCAGCACATTGAGGTCGGACGGAGTGATGGCAGCAGCGGATAGCCCCGCAACACATTTGTCCACCAAGGATGACTCCAGTCGGCCCGGTGCCATTCTGATTCGCAAACAAGCTGGCTCCCGAATCATCAATGTGTGGCTACTCCTGATTGTGCTCTTGGGAGCCGTTATCGCTCTTGGCGACGGGCTCACGCGTTTTGAGATTGCAGAACGCGAAGCATCTTGGAATGGGCCGTTGGAATACGAGCCATACGCCGGGGCTTTTCTGCTTGCTGGCGCCGCCTTTCCCTTGATGATTCTTTACGCGCGGAAAGCTAAGGTCTCGATGACCGAAGGCGTGTTCTTGTGGTTCGTGTTCTGCACCGCGGCTTACACTAGAGATTTTTCCTACCTTCGCTGGCCAGGCACACCCCTGTTTGTCACCGACGTCGTCCTTCTTGTACTTCTCCTGTCCGCCTACCTGCCTTCCCAACTGGTGAATCGAAGCGTTCCTTTCCCTGTGATTATGTTTTTGCTCTGGTTTCTAGGTGCAGGCGCCTTGTCTGCCGCGCGCGGTTTCGCGGGCCACCACGAGGCAGTCGTCGTGCTTCGTGATTCTGCCCTAGCAGCGTACGCATTGTTTCTTTTGGTTGGGTATCATTTTCTCAGGAGTTGGCGGTCAATCAAGAGAGCCGCGGTTTGGTTTCTCCTCGGGGCTGCACTGAACACACTAAATGGACTGGCTTGGTCTGTTGTCGCTCCCGAGCAGAGGCGGTTCATTTACCCTGGGATTTATATTTTGGTCTCGCTCGTCGGCCTCCTGATGGCAATGGCGAGCCGGCTTGTCCGCCCGCACGTTGCTTTGATTTTCGCCGGGGTCTTGTCTCTTGGTCTGCTGCTCGCAAACGCACGAAGTCTTTTCATATCTTTCGGCATCGTATTCATGGTAGCCGTGCTGGTTCCTGGGTTACGCCCGAGGAAGATTCGTGCGGCGCGACAAGTGGTACCTCTCGGGGCCGCTGTTCTCGTGTGCTTATCTGCGTTCTTGGTTCTTCGTGCGCAGGCTGGCCAAGACTTTGCCAATCGCGCAGAGAGCGACCTGGTGTCAGGCATCCTCCACTCGAGCGAGGACGCCGATTGGCAGTTTCGACTCTCCGCTTGGAAAGAGGCATGGAAACGCTTTGGCGACTCCCCGCTGGCTGGAGAAGGTTTTGGAATTCCCTTTGCGTTTGATATTTGGGACAACGATCCACGTCCGCACAATACTTTCCTGACCGTACTCTACAAAATGGGATTGATCGGTTTTCTGCCTCTGGTTGCTTTTCTTGGCTATTTCTTCTGGGCCAGCATGCGAGCAGTTCGTCGCAATTTGAAGAACCAGCGCGTGGTTTTTTTGCAAATCGTGGTGTTGGCACAGGGCGCATTTTGCTTGTTTGGCGCGGCAAACTTGATGCTCGAAAGCCCCTACCTGGCCTCTCTGCTTTGGGTTTCATTGGGGGTTGGGCTGCGCATGATCCGAATGCTGGATCTTGAGAGATTGGTCCGAGAGCGTGGCTATAGAGTTCAACGACTGTTAGCGTTCTCGCAGTGAGTCGATGATCCGAACGAACGCGGCAGATGGAAATGGGATTTTTTGGCCTTCATGAATCCCGAATCTAAGCTTTGTCTGGCGCTAGGCGTGCTCCGCAAGGACCCGGTGGAATTCTGGGACCGCTTGCACAATTTCATTGAAGTTCGGCGCGATCGCTTGACAGCAGAACGTCGACTGCACCGCACCATCCACATGGGGGCTCTCATCGCCGCTCTCCGTGAAAAATCCAATTGGGACTTGAATGGCCCGCTACAGGAAACGGCGATGGAAGAGATCGAGCATCATGTCTCTCGCTTAGCTTCTGGGTCTGACGGGAACAAACACTTCGACCAAATTCACGATGCAGATTTGACCCTTGCGCGCCTCTGCTACGCGATCTGCAGGGTACTGTCGCCAAATGCTGTCGTCGAGACTGGTGTCGCGAACGGAGTCACGACCAGCTTCATTCTCCAGGCGTTGGCTCAAAATCGCAGAGGAAAGCTGTGGAGCATTGACCTCCCTCCAATTCATCCCCAGGCCGACCTGTGCGTCGGGCTTTTTGTGCCGCAAGAACTGAGAGCTATCTGGGAACTGGGACGCGGTGTAAGCAAGAGACTCCTGCCGAGTCTGCTGGATCGCTTGCACACGGTAGATTTGTTCATCCACGACAGTTTGCACACACGTTTGAACATGGGCTGGGAGTTCGAAGCAGTTTGGCCTCACCTACGTCCCGGCGGCGTGTTGATTGCTGACGATGTGCAAAGTCAGCCCGCTTTTCTGGACTTTGTGAGTAAAACGCATCCATTCTTCAGTGCGATCGTAACGGAAAAGAGCAAGAGCGCTGCGTTTGGAATCGTGGTGAAAGCCAATGAAAATATTGCTCTGTCATAATTATTACAGACAACCTGGCGGAGAGGACACCGAATACTCGGCCGAAAAAGCCCTTTTGACATCATTCGGGCATCAGGTGCTGGAATATGTTCGCCGAAACGATGAGATCCCTCTGGACGGTTTTCTGGCGAAAATAAGTGTGGGTTTGCGGTCGATCTGGGCGAGCGACAGCGTTGGAGAAATCCGAGCCGTCCTCTGGCGAGAGAAACCAGACGTCGTTCACTTCCACAACACTTTTCCTCTGATCTCGCCGGGCGCGTACTACGCTTGTTATGAAGCTGGCGTGCCCGTAGTCCAAGCACTGCAGAACTACCGGCTGCTTTGCCCAGCAGCCACTCTCCATCGAAGTGGTGAAATTTGCAAGGAGTGCTTGGAGTACGGTCTACTCCAAGGTGTCAAGCATGGTTGCTATCGCGGTTCGCGGTCGACGACCGCAATGGTTGGCCTAATGCTCGCGTTTCATCGCTGGATGAACACCTGGACGGAAATGGTCGACCGCTACATCGCCCCAACGGAGTTTGTGCGCCGCAAGGTTGTACAGGGCGGGATACCAGCGGACAAAATCAGCGTAAAACCCAACCTCGTGTACCCCGACCCGGGTGTGCGAACCGATAAAGGCGAATACGCCCTTTTCGTTGGACGCCTCGTTCCGGAGAAAGGAGTCGACACCTTACTCGAAGCGTGGAACTTTATTGAAAATGCTGTTCCTCTGCGAATTGCGGGCGACGGTCCGATGCGTGCTGCACTGGAGGCCCAAAAAGAAAACGCAGGCTTGGGAAACGTTCTGTTTGAGGGACAGCTCTCTAGAGAGAAACTGCGGTCGGTCATGAAACGCGCCGCTTTTCTCATTTTCCCGAGCGAATGGTACGAGCCGTTTGGGCTTGCGATCGCCGAAGCTTTTGCCTGCGGCGTTCCCGTCATTGTTTCTCGGCTGGACCCTCTATTGGAAACGGTCGAGGAGGGGAAAACGGGGCTGTGCTTTACCCCACGCGAAGCGATTGAATTGGCCGCAAAAGTGGACTGGGCCTGGACGCACTCGAACGAAATGGAAGAGATGGGTCGGGCGGCGCGTACCCGATATCAAACGAAATATAGTGCCGAACGGAATTACGTGGAGCTCATGCACATTTACCATGAGGCTTGCCACTCCAGTCGCTCAAAAATCCGCGATCAGTCGAAGGGTGTTCCTCAATGGGCCGCTGGCGAGATGACCTAAAAAGAAAATGGCGGTGGCTGGCGAGCCAGGAGGGGTTCCGCCGCCGGCCCGTTTCTACAAGCGCCCGTTTAATTGCATGGCGGGCGAGGTGTCGCCTACGGCAGGCGGCGGTTGTCAAATTACCGCGGTGGAATGTGCGAGTACTCTTGCCGCCCAGATGGCAGGGTATCGAGAAACTCATTTTTACTTTCCGCGAGGATTATGAGCCCGAACTAGCTTACCTGGGAAAAGTGCTCTTTCCGCGAGCAGTGTTTATCGACGTGGGCGCGAACCTAGGAATCTATGCGCTCGTGGCGAGCAGCATCGTTGGGCCAGCGGGCCGCGTGATCGCCATCGAACCTTCATTTCAGTCGCTTCCCACCCTGAGAAAGAACATTGCAATAAATGGGCTTACGAACGTCGTACCTCTGTCTGTAGCCCTCACAGAGAAAGCGGGCAGGACATGGCTTTATCACGGTCCTGACCCAAGCCAGAACTCTTTGGGCAAGAACCCGTCTCGCAATGGTGTCGGCGAAGAGGTCGTGACGGAGACCCTCGATTCGGTGCTCTTGCAGGCTTGTGTTAATCGCGTAGACGTGATCAAGATGGACGCGGAAGGAAGCGAAGAACTTGTCCTGCGGGGAGCGACCAGAGTTCTAAAGTCCAAGCGGCCGATAGTGGTCTTTGAATTTCAGCCAGAGGCGGCCCAGCGTTTGGACCTGTCCCCAACGGGCGCCTGGGATCTGCTAGAAAGCCTGGGTTACGAATTCTTCAGGACCGGGCGGCGTGGATATCTCTATAAATTGGACTCGCCCCTCCCTGGACGTAACGTTATTGCGATTCCCAGGAAACAGTGATTCGAGTTCAAAGCGATGATTCTTCGATTCAATACGCTTGAAAGAAAATGGAAGCGCTTGAAGACTCAGGAACGTTTCCGGCGTGCGCCGATACTCACCATCGTGCGCTTGGTCTCTTGGCGAGCAAGGTGTTTATTTCAAAAACTGGCGGTCGTGAAGCTCCGAAGGTGGAAAGTAAAGATGTTCTTACCCGTCAAATGGGAGGGTATCGGAAGGCAAATCTTTGCGTTCCGCGAGGACTACGAGCCGGAGCTTGCTTACTTGGAAAGGCTCCTTTCGCCGGGAAAGACGTTCCTCGATGTCGGAGCCAACTTGGGAATCTACACGTTGGTGGCGAGCAGGATAGTTGGGGAAGCGGGCCGCGTGCTTGCCTTTGAACCATCAGCTCAGTCCTTTCCGCTATTGCGTCAGAACATTGCGTTGAATGGTCTGAGGAATGTTCTTGCCCTTCCTGTGGCGCTCTCGCAGAAAACCGGCACGGCACAGCTTTTTTGCGCGCCGGATCCGAGCGGGAACTCGTTCGGAAAAGATCCATTGTTCAACGGAGAAACCGAAGAAGTAAGGACGGACACGCTTGACAATGTACTCCGGCGAGCCTTCGTTAGGGAGGTAGATGTCATCAAGATGGACGTTCAGGGAGCGGAGGAGCTGGTTCTGCGCGGTGCGAGCAAATTGTTATGCTCCATGCGGCCAGTGATCATTTTTGAGGTTTATCCAAGTGGTGCTGCGCTTCTGAAGCTTTCCAAAAATGGGGCCGTCGACATCCTGAAAAGCTACGGCTATTCGTTTGTGAGGATCGGCAAACATGATTCCGTAGATCACTTAGGCTCAGCAGAGGAATACTTCAACGTCGTGGCGGTCCCCGATCGCATGGAAATGAGGGTTGCTGATTGAAATAGGAGCCATGCCTGTGGGCATATCGATGTTTACTCAACAACGGCGCGAGGCTCTGAGCTCACAGGGTTGTCTTGCTCAGACGGATTTATCAACCCAGCCAGAGACCAAGGTTAACCTTCGAGGGCGCGGACAACGACAAAAGCGGCCGCGAGTCACGTTTTTTAAGAAGCTGTTAAGCGACTACCGCAACAGATGGCGCTACCTCAGAAGCCAGAAAAGCTTCGCCGTGGCACCGCTCGTCACCTTGGCCCGCCTGATTTTCTGGCGAGTCCGGTGTATGTTCCGCTGGCCAGCAACGATCAAGTTGCACACCTGGGGCGTCCGAATGTTTCTGCCTGCGGAATGGCGTGGTATCGGCAAGCTTGTTTTCGCCTTCCGGGAGCACTACGAACCGGAACTGGGCTACCTCGAGGAGGTTCTCTCGCCCGGGAAAGTGTTTGTTGACGCTGGAGCTTGCTACGGAATCTACACGCTGGCAGCTAGCAAGATCGTAGGCCCAAGCGGGCGTGTCATTGCTTTCGAGCCGTCTCCCGAAGCGTTTCGAGTCCTGCAAAAAAACGTCACCTTGAATGATTCAACCAATGTCGTTGCCTGCCGCTTGGCGCTGGCGGACAAGAAAGGCAAAGCTTCGCTCTACCTTCATCCAAACGTAGGGTGCGACTCGCTCGGAAGAGACGATTCCTTTACAGACCAGGCGGAGGAGACGGCAACGGATTCCCTCGACGACATCCTGCAGAAGCTGTCCATTGATCACGTGGATGTCCTCAAGATGGACGTACAAGGCGCGGAGGAGTTAGTTCTGCGCGGAGCCAGCAGGATTTTGCAATCCAGTCGCCCGTCGGTTATCTTCGAAATTTTTCCTGAAGGAACCGAAACACTTGGCTTGTCCGGATATGGGGCTTGGGACCACCTCGAGAACCTTGGATACGAGTTCTTTACGGTTGACCAGTCAGGGTCACTCAGAAAGGCGGACTCGCCGCCGACAGGCAATAACGTTGTGGCTATTCATGGGAAGCAGGGGATGAAGGCCATTCCACTCAATCGTCCTACTGCGCTGCGAGAAGGCGTGCCCCTTGGTGCGTGCAAGGTATGGCTCGAAAGGCCGTTTCGAGCGATTAGAAGTAAGTGTCGCTACTTGATTTCTCATCCTGGCGTACGCAGGTCTCCAATCCTCACAGTGGCCCGTCTGCTTCGCTGGAGGCTGCAGTGCCTTCTCGGAATCCCCGCCGTTTTGAGTTTTCCCGAATGGGGCGCTCGGTTCTACCTTCCGCCTCGATGGCACGGAGCAGGAACCACGATGATTTACGCGCTCCGATCGAGCTACGAAAAAGAACTGATGTATTTGGCCCGGTTTATTTCGCCGGGTATGGTCGTCGTCGACGGCGGTGCAAGCGCCGGAATCTATACGGTCGCAGCGGCGAGATTTGTCGGCCCGTCGGGGTTAGTTCTCTCCTTTGAGCCAGGCGCTGAGGCTTTTTCAGTTCTGCGCGAGAACGTTTTACTGAATGGCCTTCAGAATGTGCGCATCTATCATGCGGCGCTGGCCGAGGCGGAAGGAAAGGCCGCGCTCTACCACCATGCGCACGGGCCCAACAGTTTCTCGCTTGCTCCTGCGGGAACGCAGCGAATTGAATTTGAGCAAGTGACGACCCGGGCTCTGAGCAAAGTGGCACAAGAAGAAGCAGTCCAGCGAATCGGCCTGATCAAGCTGGACGTGGAAGGAGCCGAGGAATTCGTCCTCCGCGACGCTGAAGAGCTTATTGCCAACTCCCATCCAACCATAATTCTCGAGGTCAACGGCACTGCGGCTCAGCGATTGGGACTTCATCCGACCGGCTCGTGGAAACTGCTGGAGACCCTGGGTTACAAATTTTTCTCCCTGACAGACTCGGGGGATCTTTGCAGTTTGGACCGGGTGCCCGCAGAAGATGACGTTTTCAACATTATCGCCATCCACCCGAAGGAACCGATATGAGGGTCTTGATCATCGGCCATGCATGCAGTCCGCGAATGGGCTCGGAGCCTAGTTTCACGTGGAATTGGGCCTGGCACCTTTCGCGTGATCATCAGGTTTGGGTGCTGGCACATCCTCACGACCGCAGTGAGGTCGAGCGCTTCCTACACGATCATCCAAACCCCCAATTGAGGTTTCACTGGCAAGGTGTCCCTCGACACCTTGATCCCTGGGACCCTCGAGTCCCCGACCGATGGCCACGGGTGCATTACTGGCTTTGGCTGCGCTTTGCGTACAACCACGCCTGTGAACTCCAGGAACGGTTTGACTTCGACATAGTTCATCACGTCAGTCACGGTTCCGTGAGCGCACCGCCACCAGTATCGAGGCTTCGTGTTCCCTTCGTGTGGGGGCCAATTGGGGGGGCACAACACCCGCCGGTGTCCTTTCGCTCCTATTTCGGCCGTAGCTGGATAAGTGAAATTGCCAGAAACTTTCGATTAGACCTCTTACGAATCTCCGGAGCCATACGCAAGACCGCTCGGGCGAGCGAGATCGCTCTGGCAACCAACCGCGAGACTGCTGAGCTGCTCGCCACCCTTGGTGCCCGAGATGTACGTCTTTTCCTAGATTCGGGTATCCCCTCAAAGTTCTCTTCGTGTAGGCCAGGCTTCAAGCCAAACGATGGCAGCCTTCGATTGCTCTGGGTGGGACGCATGCAACACCGAAAGGCGCTGCCCTTGGCTCTAGAAGCAATGGAAAAAGCGCGAGACCTCGGTGTGAAGCTCTATATTGCCGGTGATGGCCCAATGCGGAGAACGTGGGAGGAACTCGCCAAGACGCTACATCTTGAGAATAGAACAGAGTTTCTCGGTCAGGTTCCTTGGAACGACATATCACGGCTCTATCAAAGTGCAGACGCTTTCGTCTTCACGAGTCTACGCGACTCCTTCGGCACGCAGGTTTTGGAAGCCATGGCGCACGGCCTGCCAATTCTAACCCTGAATCATCAAGGTGTGGGCACCTTTGTTCCTCCAGATGCCGGGATTAAAGTTCCGGTCACTCATCCAAGCGAAACTGTGGGAGCACTTGCGGACGGAATTCGCCGACTCGCCGAAAATCCGGACGCACGACGGAGAATGGGTGAGGTCGGGCGCTCCTATGCGAAAGCTCAAACTTGGGAGAAGCGGGCCAAACAAATGTCTGGTATATACGAGGAAGTGCTGCGGCGCCCGATCAAGCAGAAAGCAAGAAGAGGTTGCTCCCAATCAGCTGGAACGCGGGTCCGTCTCGGCGGTCCCGCTCCCTATGGATCCTTTGCTGTCAGTTTGAGAATGCGGAAAATTGACGAAATGCTTGACCTGAAGGGCACACGAGTGCTCGATGTCGGATGCGGCAACGGTTCCTACACCGTTGAATTGGCGCGACGGGCGTCGTACGTCTGCGGGCTCGATATTCAGAAAGAAAATCTTGAGTCGTTTCGAGAGCCCATTCCCCGGGTCCTCGGAGCCGGCGAGAATCTGCCATTTCCCTCAGAGAGTTTTGATGTTGTCACAATGATCGAAGTGCTCGAACACACTGTGTGCGACACGAAAGTGTTGGCGGAATGTTTCCGTGTTTTGAGACCAGGCGGACAGTTAGTCCTTTTTGTTCCGAACAAGTTGTGTCCGTTTGAGAGTCATCCCTGTCATCTCGGCAGTTTCTCGATCGGCCGTAATATTCCTCTTGTTTCATGGCTACCCGGGTTTCTTCGCCGACGAATCTGTTCCGCGCGAATCTATACGCGCCGCAGACTCTTTCAGATGGCCCACCGAGCAGGATTTCAGGTTCAGAAAGCCGGATATATTTTCCATCCGCTGGACTCTTTTCCGTTGCCCTTGAAGGACATCTACCGCCGAGTGGCGCGCCGTTTGGAGAAATCACCTCTCGGCATTTTCGGAGTGTCGATTTGTGCAGTTCTAAGAAAGCCGTTGCCCGTCGCTCAAGCGACACGCATGGAATTGATCAGCTCCACCATCGGCAGCACGCCTGTCCACCCCTGGTCAAAAAGCGAGCCAGCGTCTGGGTGTCGTTCTTGCGGATCGTGGCGATGTTCTTCTGGCAGTTGCTGTGAATAGGTTCTTTCCACGGCGGTTCTCTCCTTTCGAGGATTTGCAGCCCGATTCTATGTGAATCGGGCCTGAGAACAGCCGCTCAACCTCTATCGGAACACCGGACACTTTCATTAAGCCAACGCGTCCACGGGACGCGGAATCGACGCTTAAGCTTATAGAGATCGTCCACGCTGTAGATAAGGTGATGTCCCCGATTGAGATTCGGGGGAATACCCTAGTAACGTTGTCAGGGCAAAGCCACGGGGGTACTGCTCGACGACGCCATCGGCAACGGCGGCGTGGGCAACTCTACTGGCCCCGACGACCCACTGCACTTTCTGCGCCAAGCCTCAGTCGCAACAGTCTAGGCCGCGGCGGACTAATCTTCTTCCTTTCCTTCGACGCCACAACTTAGTGCGTTCTACAACGGCGAGCGAAGTTACGAGGAAGCTACTATCTCCCCCTAAGCATAAACACACAGTTCGCCCGATAGACAGCTTGGCTGGAATAGCGTACCTTCCCGCGCTGTCATGTAGTGTACTGAGTCGTAAAATATACTAGCGAGACTATATAACGTGTCCGGTAACGTTAACGGGCGCTTCGAGGCCCTTCGATTTCTCTCGGGATCAGGTTCGGGCTGGGAGTTCGTTGTTGGACGAAATCAAGTTCTGAGGAGGCAACATGCGCTCTGCACGGTTCGGCCTGCTGCTTTCGATCCTCTCACAGAGCGCTGCTCTACCCATCTATGCGCAAATCACAAATGTAAACGACAACACTATGACGCCCATTCCAGGCGCCGGGCACAATTACATTCAAATGCTTGGAGAGACCGTAAATCCGAGCAACGGGTCGGTTAGCTTGCGCATTCAAACGCCAACAGCTGCAGGCCGGCAGCTTGCGGTACCGTTCTCTTTTGCTTACGACTCGGCCGGCATCAGCACACCGGAAACAAATGGCTTAGGAGGCGGCAAACTGGTCAGTCAAAACAACTATCTATCCGTTGGGGGATGGTCCTATTCGTTGCCCTTGGCAAGCTCAATCACGGTCGTGCGCATAGGACCTGGCCCACAGTACCTAGAGTGCGACATCCAGACGGGGTTCGTGCTGCAAGATAGCGCCGGAACTCGACACTCCCTTCCGGTTGCCTTCGGGCTGCCGCCTCAGAACTGTGGAGGCGTAGGCCCGCTCTCTGGTGGCGAGGATGTTTACCAGGCGAACGTTTCGACGTACAGTGTCGTGGCCGCAGACCCTGACGGAACGACTTACAAATTTGGTGCGGCTGCCAGCGGATGTGGTACGTCATCCGGCCCTGAAATCTTTGCCAATCTTCCGAAATTGATCGAGGATCGCAACGGCAATATTGTTACTTTCAGTGATCCCAACTGCAGCGGCGCCATCACTGAAACCGACACGTTGGGTCGCGTGGTACTTTCTTCGTCGGGATTTGGCGCTACCGGCAACACTGTTAGCATTTCCGGACTCTCGCAACCCTACACACTGACGTGGGCCACGCAAACTCCATCCTTTAACTTATCCGCGACCTTGGACAATCCTTCGAACCAATACTGTAGGGGTGGCTCGTGGGGCAATGGCGGACCCTATCCAGCAATCACGGCAATCACACTCCCCACCGGGGACAAGTTTCAATTTTTCTACGATTCGACTTATGCCTTGGTGAACAAGATTGTCTATCCCGGCGGGGGATACGTTAGCTACACATGGGCCCCAAACACCCAGGCCGAATTCGCAACTCTGCCGGACAGTTTGGGCAACGCCAACGTCTGCTTCTTCACCTATGATTTAGTTGCACTCTCTCACCGTTATGTCAGTTTTGACGGCGTCACGGTGGCCCAACAGCAGGATTTCAGCTACTCTACGAACTGGGGCGGCGGCTACGAAGCCTGGTCGAGCAAGCAAACGACCGTCACAACTCACGACCTTCTCCGCGGGACGACTTCGCAGACTGTCTACACCTACGGACCCCTTTCGGTTGTCCGCCCTCCCTACGTTCCCCAACTCTATGCCCAGCAGATTCCCCTGGAGCAGACAGTTGTCGATAAAGACGGCAATGGGGTCACGCAGCGAACGGTCAGCAAGACATGGGCAGACCAGTTCGAGTTAACGTCACAGCAGACTACGGTCGATGGGCTAACTTCGCAAATAAACTACACGTATGGGTCTGGAGCGCAAGTCACTGAAAAGGATGAATACGATTTCGGCACGAGCGGGCCGGGGCCACTGTTACGCAAGACGACCTCCACGTATCAGTCCTTTTCAAATACTCCAATCTACACGTATGGGCCGTCCATCTTCGACCGGCCATGCCAAACCATTGTGTATGACGGGTCTAGTAATCGCGTCGCTGAAACGGATTCGCTCTACGACGGCGGGGCAACCGTGTGCGGCACAGCAGGAATGCGTTCAGTTATGGGCGTCAGCAATCTACCGGCGGGCACGCACGACGAAACGTACTACGGTGCCTCGTCCACGGCTCCGCGCGGCAACCTTACCAGCAAAACCGTGCAATGTTTCCCGAGTTGCTCCAACGCGGTTAGCACGTACGCCTATGACGAAACGGGGCAGGTGCTGACTTCGACGGACCCCTGCGGCAATGCTGCCTGCGCCGACATGACCGGCACGAATCACACGACCACGTATTCCTATGCCGATTGCTTTACGGCGGGCGGCCCTTCCTCGAACACAAACGCATATTTGACGACAATTACTAGACCCAGCACGAATGGCGTCGCTCATGTGCAAGGGCTTTGCTACACGTATGCGGACGGCCAAAGGACAAAAATTACAGACGAAAATCAGCAGGTAACAACTCTCAAATACAACGATCCAATGGATAGACTCACGGAGATTGACTACCCGGACAAGGGTCAAACGACAATCTCCTATCCCAATCCAACGACCACGGAAGAGGTGCGAGCAATCACGAGTACGATCAGCACAAACGTGTTTACTTATTTTGATGGCGTCGGACAGACAATTCAGACAAAGACCGCCGTACCTGTCTCGACGTGCTCAGGTGGCTGGGCCTACACGGATACGGCTTATGATGGTTTGGGGCGAACATTCTCAGTCTCGAACCCATATTGTACGAAGGCTGACGCAACCTACGGCGTAACGCAAACCTACTATGACGTGTTGAACCGCCCCTGCTTGGTGGTGCCTCCCGACGGGATGCCGCCTTCAACCTACTCGTGTCCCACGACCTCTCCTGGAAACGATATTCTGACTACCTATTCTGCGAACTCCACGACCGACTGCGCAACGGTGACCGATCAGGCTGGAAACAGCCGGAAGAGTTGCACGGATGGGCTTGGAAGGATGAAGGGCGTTTGGGAAGATCCGGGTTCCTCGCCACATCTAAACTACGAGACCGATTACCAATACAACTTACTCGACGACCTCATCTCTGTGGTTCAAAACGGATCACGACAACGCACGTTCACCTACGATTCATTGTCGCGTCTGACACAGGCGACGAACCCCGAGTCTGGGATTATTAGTTACAGTTACGATGCGAACGGCAACCTAATCTCCAAGACTGCCCCTGCTCCCAATCAAACCGGCTCAGCCACCGTTGCTACCACTCAGACCTACGATGCGCTCAACCGCATCACTTCGAAGACTTATTCCAATGGCACGCCCGGTGTCTACTACTACTACGATCAAAGCACTTGGGGTGGCCTCACCTTGACCAACCCGATCGGCAGGTTTACGAGCGCAGGAACTTTCGACGGCACTTGCTGGCTCGCTTCGTCCGGCTTTAGCTATGACCCAATGAGCAGGCTAAACCTCCAAATTGACTATCTACTGCCTACGGAGACTTCCGGTTGTCCCGGGGGTATTTGGACAACAACCTCCGCAAGTTACGACCTCGCTGGAAACCAAACTTCTCTGACGTATCCCAGCGGACGCAAAGTGACTGACCAGTACGACGGCGCGATGCACCTGACGCAGGTGACTTTTGCCAGCATGAATGGGCAGTCGATAGGCTCGAACTACCTAACTAGCGCCACCTACGCTCCGACAGGTGCGTCCACGAGCTTGACGTTGGGCAGCGGTGCGGTCGAATCCGAGTGCTACAACAAGCGGCTTCAGCCGGGCAACATTCAAGTTGTAAGCGGCTCTTCGACATGGATGAACCTGACCTACAATTACTATACGAGCGGAAGCGGCGGGTGCTCATCTAGCTCGACGAGCGGGGACAATGGCAACGTGATGACCATTACGGACAACGCTAACGGCAACCGTACGCAAACTTTCACCTATGACTCCTTGAATCGCTTGTCCACAGCCCAAAGCGCAGCAACGTCAGGCGCGGATTGCTGGGGCCAGAGCTTTGGATATGATGCGTGGGCGAACTTGCTCGCGGAAAACGTGACCAAATGCTCCGGAACGCAGCTCAGCGTGGGCGTGAACACGCAGAACCAAATCACCAACACGGGCTTTCAGTACGACGCTGCCGGAAATCTGCTCAAAGACGGATTCAGCACCTACGTCTACGACTCTGAGAATCGTGTGAACTCGCTCAATTCCAGCGCCGCAACCTATGTCTACGATTTCCAGGGCCGCCGCAGAGGGAAGACAATTGGCACTGTCACAACCGAATACATCGATTTCAACGGCCAGGTTATTTCCGAGTACAACGTGGCCGACCGTCTCTGGATCGACTACGTCTTCGCTGGTGATCGTCGATTGGCATCAGCTGGCATGGATCAAATTTACAACGGTGGGTTTGAAGACGGCTTGCAAGGCTGGACGACCGGAACGACGACCCAACTGATCACTGACCCCACGCGGGCGCACTCGGGTAACAATTATGTACAAGTCTCGGGTACTACCGCAAACGTGAACTACTACGGCGTTTTGAGCGAGTTGATTGCCGTCAATCCTGGCGACAAGGTCACTTTCGGCGGTTGGGCCTATTTGGAGCCGGGCTCCCCAACTTCGGGCTATGTGTCGTGGGTGCTTGGCGTGTTAGATGCCAACGGCAACGCCATAGGGAATATGATTGCTGGAAATACCACCGCCTCATCATGGACGCTTCAGTCAGCGACTTATACCGTACCAGCGGGTGGGGCTTCCGTCGGGATTTGGTGCGAAGTCGCTCCCACCGTGTCAGGCACGACCACCGCGCGCTTTGACGACGCTTTCTTGACGGGCGCGAGTGGCCTAGGCGTTCATTATTACCACGGCGACCATCTGGGCTCGGCTCGCCTCATCACCGACAATTCCGGCAACCAGACCTGGTCGGCCACCTACCTCCCCTTCGGACAGGAGTGGAACCCGCAACCCACCACGAACCACTACAAATTCACCGGCAAAGAACGCGACTCCGAATCCGGGCTAGACAACTTCGGCGCGAGGTACGATTCGTCGCAGTACGGTAGGTTTATGACACCGGATCCGGGGAATGCGAGTGGATTGAGTCACATGGACGATCCACAAAGCTGGAACGGCTATGCTTACGCTCGCAACAATCCACTATCCTACACAGACCCGAGCGGGTTGAACTACACGGTTTGTCAGTACGATAGCGACGGGAACAAGACGAATTGTGCCGATTTGACCAACGAACAATATAAACAATATCAACAGCAAAACTCCAATGTACATTCGACTGCGAGCGGCGATCTCTATCTTACAAACGAAAATGGATCGGAAACGAAGATCGGGAACGCCAGCTACTACAACGAGAAAGACGTCGCGGCGGCGCAGCAAATAACCCAGTACGGTCCACCACTCGAATTTCTTGGAGAGTTAGAGGGGGTCGCAATAATGGGACCCGGAATGGGAATGCTTGAAGGGACCTTGCCAGAAGCAGGCCTGGCTGGTGGTTTGGGGTTAGGTGCGGCGGCGAGAGGTGAGGCGCAGGTAACACCAGCCGCCGAGTCGACTGGCCGGACAGTCCCAGTGAATCTTAAAGAGCAGCTCGCAATGCAACAGGCCAAGTCAAATCCTGCTGCCGGTCAGCAAGTACCGCTTAAAATGAATGATCCACGCTGGCCTGATAGTCAAGGCTGGGTAAAAATGAGACAGAATGTTAACGGAGTGGAAGTACACTATAATTTGAACACCAAAACAGGGGAAGTTGCTGACTTTAAGTTTAAGTGAGGGGCACGATGCAGGTGAGATGCAAGATAAATACGGGGAATGCGCTACCGCCAAAGTACTTTGACGTATTTCGTGGCGAATCGAAGCAAACCGTGTACCACATCTCGATTGGAAAAGAATATGTCGTGTTTGCTATCGCGCTTTGGCAGTCCGCAATTGTTTTCCTGCTATCCGATGATACCGACTTGCCCAATTGGTATTCTACCGAGTTTTTTTCGGTTACAGATGCGCATTTGCCAGACGGATGGTCCTTTAGCTCGACCGCAGCGAGGGAGCACGGGGTCGAAGCTATTTGCGGCTACGAACATATTATCGCAGATCCGCAGCATTACGAAGCTCTGCTTGAAAGAGATCCGAAAGCACTTAGTATCTTCCATGAACAAAAGCGTAAGGCGGGTGGGCTGGCAGGCAACTCTCTAGGCTGAGAGATTTGTTATATTTGTGCGATGCCGAGGTCCTTTATGTCGATGCCGCATGACGTTGGAGCACAGCAGCGGTCTGACGGTCGGGACCGAACAGTTCGGTTTGCTCAACCTTCCAGCTGTTTCGTACTTGCGGTAATCCTGATGTTTTACGGCACGTCTTTGTGGGGACAAAGCACTGCTAATCAAGAAAGTGCAGGACAAAATAGTAAGAGTCCAATCCTAGTGCCGCCGGAAAAGGCAGAGCAGAATCTTGTGAAGAAAATCGCCCCGATCTACCCAGCACTTGCTAAGCAATCGCACTTGCAAGGCAAGGTTGCTGTTCGGTTAGTCATCTCGAAAACGGGGACTGTCGCCTCCGAGATTGTGCTAAGTGGGCACCCACTTTTCGCGCAGGCGGCAATCGAGGCAGTGAAGCAGTGGCAATACAAACCCTTCGTTGTAGAGGGTCAGCCAGTCGAAGTCGAAACTGACGTCGACGTGCCGTTCTCGCTTGGGGTTTCTGACACGGATTACAAGAAGGAACAGCAAGCTTCGGACGATTACTTTAAGGAAGCGGACAATTGTCGAAGGCTAGTGCAACAGAAACAATATGTGGATGCCGAAACAAGTTGTAGGACTGCGGCGCAACTGGTCGAAAAGTTACCAGCGGATCGCCAAAATGAACGTAGGATGGCGTATGAGCTTCTTGGGCACTCGCTGTTCTTTCAAAGGAAGTTTGCTGATGCACTGAGTCTGTATCAGCAAGAACTTGAAGTGGCCCAGGGGAGTCTTGAACCGTATGAAGCAGAACTGGCCTATGCTTATCGGGATGTAGCACACAGCCTGCATGCAACCGGCGATTTGGCGCAGGCGCGATCGAATTATGAGCACGCCGTGAGCACGTTGGAACAAGCCCGTGACCATATAGATTCTGCCTTCTTAAAAAACGAGTACTCAGGAACGATTAAGACGGTACTGCAAGAGTACGCCTTGCTCCTCCGGCAATCAGGTGACAACTCGGGGGCTGAAGCGGCAGACCAGAAAGCGCAATCTATCATAGTAAGAACAGACCTCAAGAACTGACCGTCTTCCGCGCCACCTCACATGACAAGGCCGGAAGGAGCACTCATCCATGTCTTTCTTCTACGAAATCCGCTCCCCCGACAACACCGTCCTCAAGCGGACCAGCGGCTTCCCCGACCGTGAGGCTGCGAAGGAAGCGGCCCGCGCCGACGCCAAGAGATTGCGGGCGGTTCCGAAACCACCACAAGTCGGGCGCATCCTCGTCGGCCAGAGCGCCGACCAGCCCACACGCCCCTGAGCTTCAATCAGCAGATTGCGGCCCGTACGAACATTCACGCCTATAGTAAGTGTAATGTCGGGTCCGTTCACGTAGACGGTTCTCAACACCATTTTTAGCCCGCCTGGTTCCGTAGCGGGGTGCAGACCGTCCCGTAACCGACCCCAGGGCCGTGGCGATACGGCGCAGGCTGTGGCCCGCTGCTTTCAGCTTGTTGGTACGCTAACGAACGCACACACCGAGAGGCGATTTTAGCCTATTCCGGCGAGGCGCTGAGTTCGCGCCAGAGCTTCGAGGCACTGCCTGCCTACGACCGGGACTGTATCATCGAGTTTCTGAAATCTCTCCAAGTGTTACCATCGGGGACGCGGAACACGAGCAAAGACTAAGGACATAGCCCGCTGCTGCGGCGCTTTCATACTTACTGATTCTGCGGCGCTGATGATCCCTGGCTCGTAGTTCCCGACTTTTGCGCGGCCTTCTGAGCCGGCAAGTGTGGCTCCGATGCAACTGACGAGCCGCGACCGCAGTATGACCCTCTCGATCATCACGCCTGCCTTGGGCTTCACGGTTTCGCTCGACGGGCATGTCTGGCTCTTCGATTCTCGATTGGAAATCACCGGCTGCCTGGCCCCGCCTTTCGGTCATACATCGCCTGCCCAGGCTGCACGGATTTTTCGATTCGCACATACAGCACTAAGTGACATTCGTCGAACGACGAAAGACATCATGTTGATACACCGAACGTGCTATAATGATGCTCAGTAAAAATCTCACCCACGGTCAGCGATTCGCTGAAGACGGGGCCTGAAAGCGAGGCTCCGTTTATGGTCAGCGATGCGGCCCGAACGTCCCATAGTACTTCTCACTCTGAACTAAGACTTGACTTAGTTTTTGAGAACCACGGCTCCATCTTCCTGATTCGCCCAATTTCACAGATCGGCCGGCAATGGCTCGACGAAAATGTCGGCGACGAAAACACGCAGATGTTCGGTGACGCGATTGCATGCGAGCCCAGGTATGTCGAAGCGATTTTTCGTGGGGCGCAATCGGACGGTCTCACGGTGCGCGGATGATCTGCGTCCCCAAACTTTTGTTGGCGCTGATGATTTTGCTCGACGTGGTCGGCATCGGCTTCATCGCGTTCGTTGTTCATACTTGGTTTTTCATCGGAATGAGTATTCGATGATCCGAAAATTTCGGGCAAAACGGTTGAAGGTTAAACGTCCAAATCAGCGAGTCGAGGTGTGCCTGCGGCATGCCACCGGCAAACTTGATCTAACCCTGACGAGCCCCGTGACGGTTGACATCACCTATCCGCTAATGAAGCACAGCGGCAAGCAAACGAAGGAGGCTAACGATGAATGACCAAGAACAGATGGCACTAGCAAAGCGAATCGCCCGGCACCAGGCGCCGGTACAGGTCAAGGTGGACCCGGATCGGGCAAGGATCGAACTCATCCGGCTTGCCGCTCAGAAGTTGCTCGCGGCCAAGATAGATACTGACGACCGCGAATTTCTGCGGCAAGTCGGCATCACCGATCCCACCGACCTTGAGTGAATCCCAAACTCTCGGCCTTCTGTTGAAGGACTCTGAACTGCGCCATCGTCAATTTTTTATTTCGGATCGCTCGGTTCAATGTGGCGATGAACCTCTCACGAGGCGTCGGCGAGAAATGAAAGTTCAAAACTTCCGCGATCTTCGTATTGTTCAACAGCCCATATGACATCCGACGCACCACAGCCCAATTTTGACACGTATATGCCGCCAAGGTCGCTTCCACAGGATCATAGACGCCGGTGTCTACTCCTGCCTGAATGTACGTGGCCACGAACAATTTTTGTTTTTTCCTCAGACGTTGAAATTCAGGCGTCTTTTCTATTTCTGAAAGAGGCGTTCGCTGTGATTTCTCGGTCATGATTTGTTCCAATCCCTCAGAGACGCGCGTTCGGCTGCGGTCGGTTCAGGACCGCGCCAGTTGTCGGTAGGATTTTCATCCGCGACAGCGGGTTCCAACACAATCGGTGCGAAGTTTACGGACATAGACGATGTCGCAGGTGCGTTTCCGGGCCGCAGCCAAAAATCATTCCACGCTGCGATCAGCCGTGCACGGTCCTGGTCCGACATTCGCTTCCATGCGTCTTCATTGGCCGCAACCGGCAGACCCGAATTTGTCGTGTCGATCATGACTCACTTTCCGAAGAGGCTGCTCGAACTGCCGGTGCTAGAAAAACTCCGCATGAATTCCTGATTTGCCCGGTCTGGGTCGGAGCCCTGCGCGTTTTTCCACTGCTCTAATATTTGCTGGGGCGTGAGCCCTTCTGTGGCTGCAAGAATTTGTTCCTCGCTGGGTTCGGTCTGAAAAACAATTCCCTCATCTTTCATTGCCTTGTACGCTTGGGTCAGAGCGGCAACCTTGTCGGGTGCCTCCATCAATCCCAATTCTTGAATTTTCAATCCAATTATTTTCAAATTGGCAGCACCGCCCGGCCAATCTGCGCCAGGACCTTGTAGGAACGCATCGGTGGCTTCGGACCAACTCTGGGCTAGTTGGCGACCCACGAGTTCATCGACATCCAATCCCTTCGCGGCCAAATAATTATCAACAGCATGGGTGCGCTCCAGATACTCCTCGGTTGTCATCAGGCCAGTGTGAAACTGTCGATCCAGGTCCTCGCGGTCCAAAAGTTCTTGCGCGATTTCAACTGAAGATTTTCGCCGTTCAGAAGGTGGAGTGACAGGCTCAGCGGGTCGCAATTCGGCGGCGGTTTTGTACGCCTGGCCTACCTGCCGTTCGAGTTCCAACTCGCTCGCGGCTTCGACCGTGACTTCATTGCCGTTGATTGTGATTTTTTTTGAGAAAACGTGCGCCTGCTCTTCCGCCGGTGGATTTTCCGCAGTCGGCGCAGACACAAATCTGCCCGTTTGCTCATCGCGCCGCACACCGAGATTGCTCCGGGACACTGCGCGTTCAAGCAACTCGCGGATTTCCTCCGGCGTCGCGGCCTTCTGAAGATCGCGTTCGAGCGATGCATCCGCTTTCATGAATTCATTACCCATTGTCATTCTCCCTTCGAATCTTGTTGCGTCCCGTACCGCTCGGCTAATTCTCTTTCGCCTTGGTCATTCTCATATTCCCAAGTCGGCGTTCGCTGCGCCTTTTTTTCCGCGCTCATCTTCGCCACTTCCGCTTTTCGCTGAGCCCAAGGCAACTTGCGCAATTGCCGATATTGTTTTGGCTCCGCCCGCTTCCAGTTTTTGAAACACGCGTTGCAACGGCCCCAACACAGGATGGGAGCGGCCTCGCAATCCATGCACGCGATTGTGGCGGTTCGCCTATGATTCCATCTCATTTTTCACCTGCCTGAAATCGCCTGAACAATCTCTCTCAACATCCCTGGGTGCTTCTCCGCCAAGTCAAGAGTTTTTTGGATCGATTGAGCCTAGGTGCCGAAGCGCCTGAAGTACCGTTTCACCCGAGTCGGGCAGAGTTAAAGTGCTCTCGCGTTTCGCCTGGATCAACGGCTCTGCGGTCTGTCGCGGCACATCAGCCAATGCCTTAGCGAGTGTGTCGGCATCCGGCGCTGCGTGATAAACGTCCCACAGATTTGCACGATCCTCGTTCGACAACTGCATTTCTGCCAAAATCAACTTGGCGTGATCCACTACCAGCGATTTGGAATCCGTGTTCACTTCTGCTCCCTGAAAAATTTGGAAAATTTCCCAGCGGGAACGACAAAATCCAGATTCAGTTCCGTATCCGAAATTAGAAAGTCTCCGGGTACGGGCATCGCACCCGTTTTTTCTGTGAGCCACACGTGCCGGGCGCCATCGGCCAGGATCAACGTGAGACCGACCGAAGGACTCTTCATCTGGCCCGCCACGACCAGCGGTTCAACGCCGGTCACTTCGGAAACCTGGACCGGGTGTGCTTTCATTGAAAACTTTTGCGACATTAAATTCCGACCTGACTTTCGCGCTCTAATACCAGGCCATAGAGACGGCTGGCTTCTTCAATGCGCGGCGTACCACGAGGATGTTGCGCGTCGGGAGGGTCGATGACCCACTGCCGAGGATGGAGAAAAATTTGACATATGGCGCAGATTCCACGCGGTTGTCTGTCGGGATAATTGTGGACGACCTGGACGCTGGAAGCCCCCGAAGGATATTTGTGGGCACACCCGGCCTGAACCGCCTCTCGGTTCTTTCTATTCTCGTCTGCCTCTTGTTTTGTGAGTAGGCGCTCGCGGGCTTCCCGTGATTTTTGGGCTTCGCTCGGTTGGCGGCGTGCCTCTTCAATCTGGCTGATTCGTTCTGGTGTCAGCGCGTTATTCTGCATGTTCTGCAGAATCGGCCCGACAACATCTTTCATGATGGACGACAACGCTTCTCGTACAGCGGCAGTCACCATCTGTGTGGTGGCGGCTTGGCTCTCGGGGGTCAGCATCGCGTCAGGTAGTTTCAACTTCGGTGTTTCCTTTTGTTCAGACATGGTTTTCTCCTTTGAAAAATTCCTTAGACATTCGGATTTGCCGTGATGACCAACATCGGCAAGCGGTCAGCAAAAATTCCCAACTGCTCCGTGATGCGAGCGGCAAATATGCGATACACGAGGACACGTTGCGGCTGGTCGAGATGCAAGCCTGCAATTCCGGCTTCGAACTCACTCTTCGCTTGGTCGAGGCTTTCATTCATGGCCGTGATCGCGGCGGCGAGTTCTTCCTTCGTCAGCGCGAAACTTCGATTGATAATTCGACTCATTTTCTTTTTCCTTTCGTTCCAAAATAAAGCGCCAGAACTTTTTTGATCCTGGGGCTCTCCAACAGTTCGTACGAAATCAGCCGGAAATTCTCAGGACGGCTAGTGGCATCGTAGGCCGTACTCGCTGCAAAGACCGCGTCAAAAGTTCCCGTATCTACTCCGCTCCGTAAGTACGACAGGCAGAACAATTTCTGCTTTGGTCGCAATTCTTGAAACTCAGGCCGTCGCTCAATTTCCGCCAGCGTCAAACGCCGCCGAGGTGGCTCTGCTCTCAAAACTTTTGACATCGCAATCAAATCCTCACGGCCCAAAACACCGAAACGGGCGATTTCAGGTGGGAGCCTGTTACCACCCGCCTCGTGGCTCTAAGGGGTCCCGACTCCGTACGATTATGTTTGTGTTAGTCTTAATCGCTGGGTGATTTTTAGGTTTCGTGGAATAGTCACCATTGGTGACACACTATCTGAGGCTTGGTTATTGGGTTTTTGCGAATACTGGCGGAAAGGCCGGCGCCGGCTCCCTGGGTTGTTCGAGTCGCAAATCGGGGCCGAGTCCATCAGCAGAGAACCGGGGCCGGATCCCTGGGGCGCCAGGTTTCAGGGTCGATCATTGCAGAGCGAGACCGCGTTTGAGGGGGGTCGTCAAGCCCGCTGGCGAGAGGGTGGCATTGGGGGCTTTTTCGCCTGCAATCTAATTTCCAAAGGGTCCCCTGTCTTTTTCCTGCCGGTAATTTTGCGGCAAAGAGAACGAGGCCGGCTCCGAGGTGCGCGGCAGATCGCGGATTGGTTTTGCTGTGTGGGGCTGGGCCAGAGCACACATTGGGATGGAAAGTACCATTGACAAATGCAACATTACAAGTTAAAGTAGCATGCATGGAGGCCATTCAGATGACGCCATCGGTTCTCAAGAACATGGTCCGCATGCCGAAGCAGCGTGCCAAGCAGGTTCGGACCCGCATCTCTTACTTGAGTAACGAGCAACTCGAACGTTTTCTGCAGGCTGCAAAGGAATGCGGGCCGCGCGAGCATGCGATGTTTCTCTTCGCCGTCGCGCACGGCGCTCGTGCCTCGGAAATTGCCAATCTCCGACTGTCGGACATCAACTTCAAAGCAGAGCAGGTCCACATTGCCCGCCTCAAGGGATCGCTTGCTTCCACCCAGAACTTGCTGAAAGTGAAGGGCAACGCGTTGTTCAACGAGGCCGCTGCGTTCAAGGCTTGGCTCGATGTCCGGGAGCCCGATGCCGACAACTTCGTATTCAACTCGCAGAAGTCCACCCGACTCAACAGGGTGACGATCTACAAACTCTTCAAGGCCATCGCACGCAAAGCCGGGCTGGGCGAGACTCTGCAGCATCCACACGTCCTCAAACACACGGCGGCCATGCTGATGGTCCAACAAGGCGCGAACGCCTTCCTGATTCGCCAACACCTGGGACACCGTTCGTTTGACAGCACCTTGGCCTACGTCAATCCCTCCGATGCTGACGCCTCGGCTGCCTCAGCCAAGGCATTCTCGCAAGCCTTCTAACTAGCAACAAAGTTCGGGTATTGTTGCATTACGGCTCTTTTGTCGGCTCCAAACCGATGAAAGAGCCAGACTTATTTTCGGCTCAGAATAAGCAACAATACTTTTCAGGGTAGATTCGACCCTTCACGCTAGGGATCGCCCGGCCCGTCCCGCCATCCGCGCCAGCGAGTCCACAGGGTTCGGTTTCGGTTTACATGGCGTTGAAGTCGGCCAGAACCACTCTCGAACGTTCGCCAGAATGCCCCGGCGTGCTAATACCGAGCCCACAGAGCGATTCTGCGGAAGTTTTGATGTTTCCCACATGGCGAAGAGAAATCGAATGGATTTCGCTTTGGTGGAGGATTCGCCGGGCTCCAAGAAGACTCCAGAGAAACCTCAATGTAACTGCACCTCGAAACGCCCTCTATCACACAGAAAGATAGATAATTAGCGGTAAATACCGAGGAAGTATAATTTTTTCCGAGAATTGGGCGAGGAAAGAGGACTGTGCCTGACGCAACGACCTGTGGCCGGGCATTCGAAATCTCGCGGGTCCCCGGCTTACGCCGCCCTGAAGACCGAATTAGAATGCCGGACCCAACCTCACATCCGCTTATGGTCCCATCGCGTCTTTCTCAACCTCACCCTTACCGTCTGTACTCTCTTATGATTCGACGGACAGGATTACGATCATCCCTGAAAGACCAACTCTAGCCGCTGCCGTTTTGTTCGAAGCGCGATGTTGAGGATTACCGTGGGAGGGGGGTCTGAAGAGGGAAAAGGGCGACCGGTGAAAGTCGCCCTCGCCAATTTAGCCGTGCCTTGCCGTGCCTTGCCGTGCCTTGCCTCGATTGACAAATCTAATTTCTCACCACAACTGTAAATTGTCAAGGAAATAACGTTGTCCTGGAACAACGCTGAAAGATCACGCGCTAATAACTGAAACTTCCGTAGCCGTCGTCGGGCTCCTGCTGATGCTCCCTTTCCCACCGTGATCGCCCGACAGCGTCGCCTGCCCAGGAGGGTGGAACGACCGAACCACCCGAAAGCAGAGCCGTCGATGCACGCGGCAGGAACTCTTGCGCCTGCGGAACGAAGCCGAGACAATCTCGCAGATCGTCATGGCCCTGAAACGGGTAAGGGAATGCTTTCAGTTGCTCACACAGCAGGTCTGCATACGGCATCGCATAGTAGAGCGCAATTTTCCCAGCGGTCATCGCGGAATGCAGTTGGCTGCCTCGCACAAGTTTCGCGTTCGGTATGTTCGATACCGGAATGTCCCTTAGGTCCAACTTGATGGTTCCCGCGAGTTGCTGGACATTCAGTTTTATGGACGGCCACGCTCCAATCGCTTCGCTGAAAAGCGGCACAAAATGGTGCCTCTGCATGAACTTGAAAATTACGCTCGCCAAATCGCCAGCGTCCCATTGCCCAACGACGCAATCAACTGGAATGGCCTGCCCGCAAATCAACGCGACCGCCATCAGCACCGTTGGGTCCGGGTCGTTCAAATTCGCCAGCGGGCTCGCATTGAGATTCGTTGGCTTCGCGCGTAAGCCAAGGTCGGCAACTAGGAAACTCGCTCCCAGGTCTACACGCGTCTCGACAGTATGAACTTTCGGGAATTCCGGTGTGAATTTCGGCCACTCGATTATTGCTTCCGGCGCTGCGTTCATTTCTAATTGCCGAGTAAAGTTCGCCAGGCCCATCCTGGACTCGCCGCGCTCTCGCAGGAGCCCTTCGACCGTGAAGCCGAAGATTTCGCCCGATTTGGTCTTGTGCGCGTCAATCAAAACGCATCTTTCACCGCTTTCAAAGTTCGGACAGTGATGACCATCTCGTTCGCATTGCTTGCACGAATTGGTTTCCTCATCATGGAACACATCTTTGTGATTGCAATTCGTGCATCGATGCCGCCAAACATCCCGAATGTCCACGAGCCAATTTATTTTCTCGTCGCCTGTTTCCAAGGCTTTCCGAACGCGGCCATAAGTATCTTCTGGATGAAAGGGAGTACCTGACACGATCATTCGCGCACTTCCAGATCTAAGTCCCCGCAACAACTGGTACCGCATAAAATTGTTTTCCCGGGAAAGGTCGGAAATCACATTGGCTTCGCTGACGATGTCGTCCAAAATCAACAGGTCGAAGTGAGCGCCCGTGGTAACCATCAGAATGCTATTGACCGAAAAAGATGCATCTATAAGTGCGCGATCACTGCGGCCCTTCACGGTGATTTCTCTGGCAACTCGCCGCTCCAAGCCGACAAACTCGGGAAAGAGCCGCTGAAACTTTTCAGTGGGCTTGTCAAAGCAATCCGCAATCTGGCGCAACCGACGTTCAGCCAAATCAATGTCCGCCGTTGTATAAGAAATTCTGAGGTTTGGGTTCCGAAGCAACTCACGCACGATTGCGACAGCAATGCAACTGGTCTTCCCACTACCGCGCGGCCAGAGAATCAGCACATCTTGGAATCGGTGGTCGAGCAACTCATCAAGCAGAAGTTCGTGTTCGGGTTGCAACTCGAAGCCCAACACCTCATTCGCCAAATACAACGGTTCCCTCAACGCTTTCGCCCGCTCATCCGTGTCAAAGGGATGTGCCGCTTCAGAAGAGGCAGATACCCCAGATGGTTTCCGTGGTTCTGGCGTTATGGTTTTCTCAACGCTGGCGACAGGGTCAGGCCCATGAGATACGACGGGCATGATTGGTTCAGTTGTCGCCATCTGCGCCTGCGGCAGGCGCTCATTCGCATCAGCATGTTGAGCCTGGGCCGCACGCAGACGGTCGATTGTAGATGATGTTTTCTTCCACGGTAATTTGAAGTTCATTGAATCAGTCCTTCCAATTGAAGCAAAAGTCTTCGCGCCTGAACGCGAGCCACGCCTTTTAACTTGCGGATGTCTTTCTTCACATCCGAGATAGCCGCGTCCTTTGCAGACAGAGCCGGAATCGGCGAAGCCCCGAACCACAAGTTCAAGGCGTCGAGTACTCGCTCGCTGTTCCGCAGGCGCCAGCACAACACACGGTGGTTCTTCGCTCGCGGGTACGCTGATTTGGTTGCGTCTTCAATGTTCTTCCCTTCGATGATGGCAAGTACGAATTCGCGCTCCCGAAGATTCAGTATTGAGAACTGCATAGATCGTTCAAAGTCTTCAGCCTGCACAGTGCATCTCCCTTCACTTTCCGAACGACGTTTCCGTGGCGCCACGATCACCGATTGTGGTCACCCGGAATATCGGACGCGGCTTGGGCTCACGCTTCCGTTTGCACTCTGCACCGCAACTTCTCGTTTTCCCCTCGGTCAGATGCTGAGTTCCACCGCGCTTCTCGCTTTGTCGTATGCCGCAGCACGTTTTCTGTGGGTGTACCAACGTGAGATGTAAAATGAGATGAAACACGCTGAAAACTATCTTTCTTTTCTCACTTCTCATCTCGTGGGGGGTACACTCAGCAAACACCCAAAATCACCAAAAAACAAAGGAGTTAAGACCCATTTTTCACCTCGTGAGATGAGAAGAGAAGCCTCAATTAACGCGACAATGGCGGATTTTCGATTCATGCCTTAATTACCCCTTCTCTTCTCACTAAAACGCCTCAATCTGCTCGGCGGTCTCTTGTTTCTGTTGCTCGACCCACAGTGGGTTGGTCCTTGATTCGTTCCAACGGTATTCGGCAGCGGAACCCCGTCCGTTTTTCTTTCCGGGCTTTTGGATGAGGTACTTTTTGGCGAGGCTATCTCGTACGTGCCGGTCGGCAGTTGCGTGAGCCATCTTTAGTGCACGCTCTATATCCAAAATCGTGAACCACTTTTTCGAGGGGTCCTTTTTTGCCAGTAGCGCCTGTGCTTGGTACCATTCGGTATCTTTGGAGGCCTGTCCCACGTCATTATCTTCGTCGTGGCTGTCTGGGTCTACTTCGAGAAGGCCATCTACAAACTTGAGAGGAAATTTCTCTGCTGCCGCATTTCGCAACACCACTGTGAGTTGGCGACGACCGGACGTATCGTCATTTTTGGGAAACGAGAGCAACGCAACAGTCTCGACTGTTCTGCCCCAACCACTGGAACCGAGGAGATTGTCTCGTGTCGCGGTGTAACCGTGGCCCTCTTTAGCTTTTGGTGAGCCGAGGCTTCCGATGACTGCGACACGATAGTGTTGTGCGATTTTTTGCAACGCATGCACAAAATACGCAACGGCTTTGATGTTGTTCACGTCCGTGACCAACATATCGACGCCTTCGATAAAAACAATCTCGGGGAGCGGGTCAGTCGCCTCAATTTGGTCAACGATGGCTTGCGCGGCACCAAGGTCCCATGCCAATGGCAGGGGCTTGAACGGTACCGACGCAAGGCTCAGGTTCATGCGTTCCATCGTCCGTCTGTGAGCGTCTTCTCCGCGGTCAGCGCCCAGCATCAGAAATGTGCGCCCGTACGTGTCGTGACCATAAAACGGAACCTTGAGTGCTTGAGCGATTAGCAGTTGAAGCATCCAAGTTGTTTTGCTTCCACCCGAGGGTCCACCAACAAGAGAGACAGCTCCGAGCGGAAACCACCCATCCTTTTGTCCCGGCGCAGGAGAAATCACATAGTCGCGGTGGGTACCTGTTTCCACGGCGGGCAAATGAAATTCAAGTTCACGACTCGACGTGGTTTTATCCGTTGCCTTTGCGGCCTTGATTGCCGCCGCGATGGTTCTTTGGCGATAATCTGCCCGGTCCCATTTGCCGCGCTGCGCGAGAGCAGAGAACCCAAAAAACTTCTCCATCTTCACGGGGTCGTTTTGGGTGAGCGCGGCCAAGCGCACCATCAACGCGAAATCCGCACTCGAATCATCCCCTTCTTGCGCGGACGTATCGCCCACCCACAATGCCTTGAATTTTTTGTCCCGATTCTGGGTAATCAGAAGGTACGGAAGGGCCATATCGGAAATGACGGGAATATCGTGACCCAAGACCTTGTCGCCGGTCATCGTGAAGTATCGACCACCTTCTCGCCCGTGGTAAATCTCGATACCACGGTGGTCATGGGAGAGTTTTCTTCCGCCTTCAGGGAGCACATCACATTCGACAAAGGTGTGCAGGCCGGTGCGGCTAGGGGAAATCTCTGTGTAGGGACTGCCTAGAATTTTCAAGATTGCCAAAGCGAACGGCTCGATGACACCCTCGGCGTTTATCGCATTGTCGAAATCTATGCCGACAATGTTTGTGCCATGAAGTTCAAAACCGACCCCATCATAGGTGCTGTCGCTAAAAACGTCTGTGGCTCCCAAAGCCTGCTCGAATGTTGCCCAGGTTGCTGGGTCATTCGCTTTAGCCGGGTGCCCAGTTTTGACATCAAACGGCACTTTGGTGGGTTTGCTGTCCCGGACAACGGTACGCCACGCAACCCAATTCGGATACGCCTTCAAAACATGTGGGACAGCGGCGTAAGGGTCTGGCGTCGTCGCACTGAGCGCGGTCCCAGGACGCTTGAGAAAATCTTCGGATGCGATAACGCTTTGGTTGGTTATGCCGTTGCTGGGTGTGGACATTGATTTTCTTCTCTCGTATCTGAAACTCGTACAACATTGATTGCTTTGAGCCCGCCCTTGGGAGACGGGATCGCGTCAAAGGTCACCCGGTCGCCAGTTTTCAAGATGGCGCGGTTCTTCACTGACGTGATGTGAAAATAGATGGCGCTTCCATCGACGGGCGGAAGAGCGTCGATAAAACCGAAACCTTGTCCCGAGAACCACCTGACTGTTCCTTGTTGCCGCATAACCTATTTCCAATTCTTAGCGGGTCGCTTGAGCCACGGTCGGCGGCATTTTCGGCTAGGGTATCGTTGTTTTCATGGCGTTGGCCTATCTTCTCGGGTCCGCTGGTTTTGCATTTGCGGCGGCCTCATCAACAACAACAGCATCAAAAAGGTACTTCGTCAGGGTCGTCTTCAATAGTTTGGAGTTTCTCATTGTCTTTTAAAAAACAAGCATCCACTCTGAAAACAAGGCCGCCAACCTCTGCAGCCTTCTGGCGTGCCGACTTCTCGTTCGAGTGGACCCCGATATGAATTTGAGAAATCATTCGTATCCCATCCCTGTGCCAGTTGCCGTCGGCGTCGTACGGTAGAAACCCAACGTCAGGGTAGAGCCGTATCCAGACTTTCTTTTTTCTAGGTGCTTTGCTTTGCTCTGCTTTTTATCGTGATCATTTCATTTTCTCCCTTTTGTTTCCGATCAGAATTGGTAGTAATTCAAATCTCGCTGTAAAAGTGCTGGCCTGCGAGCGGCCCCCACTGTGGTGCTGGCGAGCGGGACGCCGTGAATCTACTTCGCCTTGGCTGCCCGTCGTAGTTCACGGGCTACCATCTGCCGAAGCAGAGACGAACTACTGAGTCCCTGGCTTCGGGCGAGTTTTTTGAACTCCTCCCAAGTCTCGGGAATCATTTGGACGGCGACCAACTTGGTGCCCAGCATTCGGACGGCGACCAACTTTGTCTCGGTCATATTTATTGCCCTCATAACTTATTAATTATCATATAAAGATTGCGCTTTCGAAACTAAATCCCATGCCTCAATTCATTGAACTTAGGATTTTGGCTCACGGAAACTGAGCATTGAAGGCACGGATAACAGCGGCGGCGGCGTAAAACATGCCACTTGCGGAATGTTATGGACTCCCCGACGGTTCCCGGTGGACCTTCCGGGACCCCTCTTCCGAGGGCAACAGCAGGGCACGAATGTCTTCCAGGGTGACGCTCACGTTATCCGGCCCTCGCGTTCGTGGACACATCGGCAAATGAACGAATAGATTTCATCGTTACGAGCCAATTTGTCTTACTGAGTTTTTTGTGCTGGAGGAAACCTTTACGGACGAGGCGCCGGACTTCCCAGGTGGAGATTGAGAGCAACTCGGCAGCGTGTGCCGTCGTAACGAGGAGCGGCTCCGCTGGTGACACTGGAATGTTTGGAGTTGGTTTGACTGCGGTCGGGTTCGTTTTAAGGGACACTGGCATACACCTCTGAGTGAGAGGCAGCCAGGGCCTACAAATATATTATCTGAAGAGTGAATTTTTTGTCAATAAAAAAAAGCGCTCGCCATTTTTCTGTGCCCAAAAAACTCAAGAATTATGGGTTTGGTGCCGAGCGAGGGAGTCGAACCCACACGGCCTTCCGGCCACGCGATTTTGAGTCGCGCGCGTCTGCCATTCCGCCAGCCCGGCAAAATTCATTGACGAATATCAATCGCCCTCGATGATCTTAGCGGTGTTGCGCCGCTCATTCAAGTCTCGTGAAATATACCGAGCAAACACATCGGCGGTGAGATGGGTTCCGGCCTGGGCCGCCGTGATTCCTTTCTCGCTCATGGCCGTGATTGCTGACCTGCGAAGATCGTGCAAGGTTACTGCGCCGCCTTTGCCGCTTCCGCCGCGAATGTCGAAAGTAATCTTGGCCCAGGCTCCACGGTAATCCTTGATCGGGCGCCCGTTCCGTGTGAAGAGCGATGCATCTGCTGTGCGGCCCTCGGTCAACTTCACGAGCATTTTGAAAATCTCACCGTCGGGATCAAGGTCCACGACGCGCTCCATTTTGTTTTTCGTGGTGAAAGCGGGCAGAACAAGGGTCGCCGCCCTCGGATCGAAGTATCCAACCTTTGCGCCAATAAGTTCAGATCGGCGAAGTCCGAACTTGAACGCGAGCGCAACGAAAACTTTCAGCCAAAATAGTTTTGGGTCCTCCAGGCGAGAATGAAGTTTGTCGTAGTCCGCCCGACTCAGTCGTCCCTTACGCACATGCGATTTTTCAGACTGCAATTTTGGGAACTCAGGATAGCGGTCAGCCGGAATTTTCGACCTGTTGTAGTTGAAGGTCATCATCAAAACCCTCTGCTCACGATTGCGCGTGCAAAGTGTTGCCCCCGCCCGCATGCAACCGTGAAGGTAACTCGCAACCTTATCCTTGGTCACCTCCGTTGCCATCAGATGACCGAACACAGACTTGAGATGGTTGCTCCAACGTGACCGATAGTCACGCACTGTCCGAGGCTTGCAGTCGGTTTCGGCACGTTGAATGAAAGCGTCGAACATCTGCTGAACAGAAATTGGCTCAAAGATTTTTGGGATTTCGCCGGAGCGAATTGAGGCAACGGTATCATCCAGTTTGAGCAATGCGGTTTCGCGGTCGCTGGTTCCGAGAGAACGCCGGTATCGCTGACCGCGCCAGTGCAGTTCCATCCAAAACATATTGCCACGTTTGAAGAGAGTCCCCTGTCCACGGACACGCGCAGAGGGCTTCCGAGGACACGGTTTTTTCGGCATTGCCAAAATTTTGGTTTGTGAAGGCACGGGCTGGGTTTCCTCCGTCATCAACTCTGAATTGTCACAGTTGAACCCACAATAGGCTGTTGGTACTATAAAGGTTCTTGAAAGGAAAAGACTTCGGGGAGATTCTACTAGGACTCAAAATCCGCTGGCCGCAAGGCCGTGAAGGTTCGACTCCTTTCTCCGGCACCATGATCTGCAAAGATTGCGCCGGGTCTCTTGCAGCGCGGCGCACAAATCCAGCCGAAAGGTTGAATCATGAAAATTATTTGAATGGCCGCGTTGGCAGCGTTCGTGGCCGCGCCTATGCTTGCGCAAGCCCAGGCACCGGCGGACAACAGCAAGGCCACTCAAGAGGTCATCGAATTCCGGAATCGCTATATCGAGGCGGAAGAGAACAGGGACATGGCCTACCTAGATAAGATCTTGGCTGACGATTTCTTCGCCCTCAATCCGCAGGGCCAATTGCTCGACAAGGCTCAGCAACTCGCGAATTTGAAGAGGCCTGACCGCACACTGAAGGTGCTGAACCCGCGAGAAACGAAGGTGCGCTTCTACGGAAACGTCGCCATCCTGACCGAACACGTCACCGTCGATGGCATGGATAAGGGCCGTCCATTTGGCGGAGAATACCGATTCCTCCGAGTCTTCGCCAAACAGAACGGCGCGTGGAAGGTCGTGCTGGCGCAAGGCGCTCCGATGCCCTCGCAATCCGCAGGCTCAAACTAATCCAGTTAATTTTTCCATGGAAGGGGGGTGGAGCAACATGCATTGCGATTGCTGTAGCTCGTCCCGGTCTGACCGGGACGATGATTTTCGCTCACTTCTGAGCAGTCGCCGGTTTGATTTCAGCAAGACCGCTGACTGGCTGGACTCGCGCAATCACCAAAACTGCTAGCGCACCCACCGCCGATAAGCCCGCCAGCGGCAAGAGCGCCAGCGGGTAACTTCCCGTCACATCTTTGATTTTCCCGACCACGTAGGTAGTCCCAAACCCAGCTAGATTGCTGATCGCGTTCATCTGGGCGAGACCGGCAGCCGCGGTTCCCGCCGACAGCCAATCAGCAGACAGCGCCCACACCGGTCCTTTGCCCGCATAAATTCCAATAACGGCCAGACACAAAATGACGACGATCGCGGGCAGGGAATTAAGCACCAACGCAGATGCCAGGCTAATTGCCGTCACCACGAGCGGCAACGCGGTGTGCCACACTCGCTCTCCCGTTTGGTCGGAACGCTTCCCCCAGAGGACCATCAGCACAGACGCCAGGGCAAAGGGAATCGAGTTGAGCAGCCCCGTTTGCATGTTCGTGAGCCCATAAGACTTGATGATCTGAGGCTGCCAGATTTGCAGGCCGCTGCTCACAGCCGTGCTCCCTGCCAGAGTCACGCTCAAAACCAAGACATACTTGTTCCAGAGTACTCTCCACAGAGTAGTTTGCCCGACGCGCTTGCTCCGGCCCGCCTCCGTCTCCAGCCTGCCGTTGAGCCATGCCTGTTGATTCGAATCGAGCCATTGCGCTTTTGAAGGCTTGTCGCTCAGCACGAAAAGACAGCACACCCCCAGCAAAACGGCTGGAGCGCCCTCGAAAACGAACATCCACTGCCAGCCGCGAAGCCCGAGCCATCCGTCCGCCCCGAGCAGCGCCGCTGAAATCGGCGAACCTAGAAAGCTCGAAACTGGAATCGCCACTGTGAACATTCCCACGATCCGGGCCCGGTATTCGCTCGGAAACCAGTACGTGAGATAGAGAATTACTCCGGGAAAGAAGCCCGCCTCGGCGGCTCCCAGCAGCAGCCGCATAGTGTAGAAGGAGCGAGACCCGACAATAAATGCCGTTCCCGCCGCAAGAAATCCCCAGGTGATCATGATCCGCGCAATCCAGAGGCGCGCGCCGACCCTTTGCAGCAGCAGGTTGCTGGGAACTTCAAACAGGAAATAGGAGACAAAGAAAATTCCACCGCCGAGGCCAAACACAGTCGGCGACATCCGAAGACCCTTGACCATCTGGAGCGCCGCGAAACCCACGTTGACCCGGTCCAGATAGGAAACAAAGTAGCAGGCCATCAGGAAGGGAACGATGCGCCATGCGACCTTCCGCATGGTCTTCGCTTCTATGGAATTCGGAGCCGGAGGATCAGGTTGCGCGGCCAATAGTGCGGTTTCTCCTAGAAAATTTGCCAATCAACATGCAAGGCTAGTGGCATATGGGCTTGCCGACAAATCCTGTCGCGATGGGTTCGGGTAGCACAGCCACTCTTGGCTGTGTGGTTTTTGCGGTCGTAACTGGATCGGCAGCGCGCGTTACGGCTACAAAACCACACAGCCAAGTGGCTGTGCTACCAAAACCTCCCCGGAATCGGATGCGCTGTACCTGCAGCCCGCCGAAGCCTGCTGTTGCAGATCGACTCAGTCCGCGGCCGCCGCCGCGACCAGGGAATTCACCACCGCTTCCACCCCGCGCTTTTGCGCCTCATTCAAAGGCATCAGCGGACCACGAACAGGCCCGCCATAGTAGCCGCGGTAGTCCATGGCGCACTTCACTCCCGCGATGCCCATCTGCCGCACGATTTTCTTGGATGCCGGCAAAATGCGCCGATTCAGCTCGCGAGAATTTGCGTTCTGGTCCGCGGCGACCGCGCGATACAGCTCGACGCAAAGCTCCGGCAGGCAATCGGCGAGAGCCAGGATTCCACCCGCCGCGCCCAGCATCAGTGAAGCGTACAGCGTGTCCGCCGATCCGACCACGACTTGAAATCCCTCGGGAACTGCCGCGATGATTTCCCCTACTCGCTGCACATTTCCGGAACTTTCTTTGATCCCCATGATGTTCGGGTGCTCAGCGAGCCGAGCAACGAGGTCGGCCTCAAGCGCAACGCCGGTAAATTGCGGAATGGAATAGAGCACGACCGGAAGCTTCGAAGCGTCGGCCACGCGTTGGTAGTGCTCGGCAAGCGCATCCGGGCCGAGGGCTGACTTGTAGAAGCTAGGCGTCTTGACGAGGACACAATCATAGCCGAGCTTCGCAGCGACTGCGCTCCGCGAAATTGTCTCCGGAGTAGATTCCGAGCCGACTCCCGCGACCACTAAACGCCCCGGAGCCGCTGCCTCCCGCACCGCCGCAAAAACCTGCTCGACCTCGGCCCGGCTCAGCAACACCGATTCGCCCGTGGAACCGACAGCCACGTAACCCGCCAGGGGAATGCGGTTGTACTTGGCGATATTTTCGCGAATCCGGTCCGTGGCAACCGCACCATTACTATCGAACGGCGTTGTGAGCGCCGTAAAAATGCCATTCAGCTTCATGAAGACTCCTCCCGAGAGGACGTATTTCATCATGGCACAGCACTTGTCATGACTCCAAGCTGAAATCCAGGTCGGCGGCGACGCGGAAACCGTAGTCCGCGTATTTGAATTCGGGTGGGATGCTGGAGCGCGCCGCGGTGCGCGTTACCTTGATGTGGTGGCGCCAGGAGCCGCCACGCGAGGCTCGGCGGCTGCCGGCACGAGGCCCCTGTGGGTTTCTCTCCGGCGACATGGCGTAGTAGTTCGGATCGTACCAATCGGCGCACCATTCGTGGACGTTGTCGCCGAGGTTGTAGAGCCCGTACGCATTCGGTGAGTACAGTCCCACCGGTTCAGGCGCCGTTTTCCAGCGGCTTGCGTAATTGGGAAGTTCCTCTGGCGCCGCGTTGCCCCACGGGTACGTTTCCACCTCGACTCCTCCGCGTGCAGCGCGCTCCCACTCGGCCTCGGTAGGCAACCGGTAGCGCTTGCCGAACACGCGGCTCAGCCATTCGCAATATGCAACAGCATCAAACCAGGACACCGCGACGACCGGCTGCGCAGGGTCGCTGAAATCGGAGTCGTCCCACAGCAACGGAGCGGGGTGGTGCGTCTCCTTTAAGAAGCGGGCGTACTGTTCGTTCGTGGTTTGGAAGGCGGCGAGTTCGAACGAATCAACCCAAACGCGATGCGCAGGTCTTTCGTCATCGCGCCCAGCACCGCACCCCATTTCGAACCAGCCTTCCGGAATGCGTTGCATGACGGGTTCAGGAATCAGCGCGTGACGAAGATTTGGCGTGGCCATTCCTCTCCGCCTAACGATACCCGGCCGTCGAGCGGCGCTCGTAAGCGATTTCTTCCAACAGCTTTTCCGGCGACGGCCGATCCGGCGGCAAAATGAGTTTCGATTCGATCCGCCGCACAATCCCGTAAGCGGTGTCATACCTGACGCCTGCATCGAGCGCGGCGCGCCTGCTAAGAAACGTCTCGACCAAGGCAAATTCCTCGGGCGTGAGTCGGCTTGCACCGTACTGGTGCGTGGCTGTCTGCGCCGGGGCATTCCACTGCGGAGCCATCGCTTCGAACGGCTTCTCATGAACCACCACCGTCCCAGCAACGTAATCGCCAAGCCGCTTGCTCTGCGGGCTGATCCAGGCGCAGAGGACGCCAATTCCGTAGGCGAACGGCAGTTGGTCGATGAGTCGCATCAGGTTGCGAGCCACCGAGTCAATTGCGGTGATCGGCTGGCCGGAATCCTTGATCACACGAATGTGCGTGATTCGTTTGCCGGGACTTTGCCCGTTCCAAATTGCTTCGAACAAAATGTAATAGCCGTAGTAGAGCAAGAAAAAAGCCAGGATAACGAAGGCAACGGCCCAGACGCCTGCGGTCGAGGGCTGCGTGCCGGGTGCGATACTCCTAAAAACCGGGGCCAGCCCCACAAGGATCAACACCAATGCGACGATCGCCGCTGTTTGAAATAGCGAGTCGATCAAAAGGGCCAGGAATCTGCTTCCGATGCCCGCAAGCGGGAATTCAATGGCGGTCTGCTCGGGCGTTTCGATGATAAGCTTTTCGCCGGCGGCGGGATCGTAGGCGGGTTGCTCAGTTGGTCCCGAGGGCATAAATGATCTCCACTCGATGGCTCACGAAACGGAAACCGCACTGGCAACGGCTCGAGCAGTTGGTGGACCGCTCCGGGCGGCGGGGGGTAGCAGTCCTTGGGCACGAAGAATTGCAGGAACTCGGACTATTATACCGCCAGACAGCCTCCGACCTCGCGACGGTCCGCGAGGATATCACGAGCCGTCCGCTCACGGCCTATTTGAACCAGCTTCTGGCGCGCGCCCACAACTTGATTTACATGGGCAAGAGGCCACAGCTGGACGGCATTGTCCGTTTCTACGTGGACACCTACCCACGCGTTTTCCGGGACACCTACCGCCTCGTGCTGCTCGCGGCAATGGTCTTCATTTTTGGCGCTTTGGCGGGCGTGATCGTGACGCTGCGCGATCCCGGTTTCGCTCACCAGATTCTCGGACCGCAAATGATCGAGACCATCGAGAAGCGCGAGATGTGGACGCATTCCATTCTGTCGGTTAGGCCCATGGCATCGTCAACAATCATGACGAACAATATCGCGGTGGGATTTGCGATGTTCGCCGCTGGAATTACCGCAGGAGTCGGCACGTTGTGGATGCTCATTACCAACGGTCTGCTCATGGGCGTGCTCGCCGTCACCACCGCGCGCGCAGGCATGGCCTTGCAATTATGGGACTTTGTCGCCGCGCACGGAGCGCTAGAGTTGCCGGCCATCTTCATCGCTGCTGGAGCAGGGCTTGAGATCGCGCGCGGACTGCTCTTCCCGGGAATGCTGTCGCGCAAGGAATCGCTGCGGCTCGCCGGCAACCGAGGCGCAAAACTGCTGCTTGGGACGCTCCCGCTCCTCATCGTCGCGGGAGTGATTGAAGGGTTCGTCTCACCGACGAAAATCCCCACGCCGCTGAAATTCCTGCTCTCTGCGACGCTCTTCACCGCACTCATTCTGTACCTGTTGCGCGGGATCAAACGGCCCGTGGCGCGGCAAGTTTAGGCACGGGTTGGGGCTTGTCGACACCCCGACCCTGCGGAAGGGGTTTGTTGTAGGCCAGCGTTTTTAGACGCGGCGGTTTTGGCGTAAGGAGGAGGAACACAAATCACGGGTCGCGGATGACGATCCACGGGGCACGGTCTCAGATCAGGCTGCGATCCTTAATATCGAGATACTGGTTGACGAGCGACGCGGCCAGCGCGCCGGGCATGATTTCCATCGCCAGCACTCCCTGTTGGCGAAGACGCCGCAGAAGCAATTCGCGTCGCTGAACGATCTCAATCGCCGCTACGTAACGGAACATCTCCTCTTCGGATTCCGGGCGCTGCGCAACGCGCCGGCTCAAGTCCGGCTGGCCCACAGCAGCAAACAAAACCAGGTGCCGCCGTGTCATCTGAAGTCCGTATTCAACCACATCAGGCGTGCCCGCAGTCTCGGCGAGGTCAGTGATCCACACAATCAGGCACCGGCGGTTCTGCTCGGCGAGCAAAGTATGAACGGCGCGGCCATGATCAGCCTCGTATGGCTCGGGCCGCACGAGCGAAAGCGAATTGACAATCGAGTGCAGATGTGCGGCGCCACGTCCCGCACTTCGATTCTGCTGAATCTCGCGTCCATAGGCGAGAAGCCCCACGCGGTCGCCGGTGTGGAGGGCTACCTGCGCGAGCGCCAGCGCCGCGTCCACCGCGTAGTCGAGCTTCGAGAGCCGCAGGTGCGAGCCGCCCCGCGCGATTTGCTCTCGCAGGAGCCGCCCGGCGTCCAGCACAATCCAAACAGCCTGGCTGCGCTCCACTTGGAACACGCGCGTGATCAGTTTCGAACGGCGAGCGGTAGCCGTCCAGCAGATGTTGCGGATTTCATCGCCTGTCCGATATTCGCGCAAGCTTTCGAATTCGCGGCCAATGCCGCGCATCCGTTTGCGGCGGCGCTCCATTTCGACCTGCCGCGTTCGAATTAGATAGAGCGCCTGCTGCTTGGCTTGTTCGAGGTTGGGAAGGATGCGCACCGTTGCCGCAGTTTCGGCTACAGCCCAGCGTTCGGCGAGCCGCATCGCGCTCTGGAAGCGCACATACGTTTTGCCGATGGCGAGGTCGCCGCGCTGGCCCGGCAGGATGTCGTATTCCGCCTCCCTTGATCCGCCTGCTGGCGCCGTCAAGTCCAAGACAGGAGGTGCGTCTCGAAGCGCGTGCGGCACTTCGTCGACCACCCGCGCAAATACCGCGTGAGATCCATAGTTGTGCAAATTGATGGTTACCTTCGAACGAACGCCAAGGGAGGGAGGAGACGTCCAGACTCGCCGCAACTCTAGGTTCCTCGGTTTGGGGAGGCGAAGCAAATCCTGTAACCAGATCAACAGGAACAGCCCGTCCCAGAAAAACATTCCTGCAATCAATCGCGGAAACCAAACGGCAGGAACGACCCAGCCGAGTCCGAGCAGAAGCGCCAGGAAGAATCTCGTTCCGAACCCGAACTTGAGCCGTCCCGTTGAGTGCGCCCGCGCCGACACCGTTGCGGGGACGAAGGTCCCACTCGAACTCACTTCGGGACCTCGACGGCGGCGAGAATTTCTGCAATGACGGAATCCGCTGTGAGTCCTTCGAGGTCCGCTTCCGGCCTCAGCAGGAGACGGTGGCGGAGGACGGCAGGAGCCGCGCCTTTGATATCGTCTGGAATCATAAAATCCCGGCCCTCCATTCCTGCCATTGCGCGCGCCACAAAAAACAAGCCAATCGCTGCCCGCGGGCTCGCCCCTAGTGACAGAGCAGGCCAATCTCGCGTCCGGCGAATCACGGCGACGATGTATTGGTACAAGGCCGGCTCGATGCGCACCTGCGCGATTTCAGCGCGCGCCGCGGCAAGCTGCGCAGCGTCGATGGGTGCGACCGGAACTTGTTCGAGCAAATGTGGATCGGCGAGATTTTCGTACCGCCGAAGAATGGCGGCTTCATCTTCCGCACTGGGGTACGCGATCCGGATTTTCAGCAAGAAACGGTCAAGCTGCGCCTCCGGGAGCGGGTAGGTTCCTTCAAACTCAACCGGATTTTGCGTCGCAAACACAGTGAAGTTCTGCCCAAGGGGATGGCGAACGCCGTCGATCGTCGCTTGCCGCTCTTCCATCGCTTCGAGGAGCGCAGCCTGCGTGCGGGCAGTCGTGCGATTGATTTCATCGACGAGGAGTAAGTCCGTAAAGATAGGTCCGCGGTGAAGCGCAAACGTGCTCGTGGCAAGGTTGAAGACGTTCGTGCCGATAACGTCGGCTGGCATCAGATCGGCGGTGCACTGAATCCGCTGAAAGCCCAGCCCGCAGATGCGCGCCAGCGTTTTGACTGTCAGCGTTTTCGCGAGACCCGGAACGCCTTCCACAAGCGCGTGCCCGCCGCAAGCCAGCACGATCAGGAGCTGATCGATAACTTCCCGCTGGCCGATGATCACTTTCGACATTTCAGTGCGGATGTGCGCCGTGAGGCGGGCGAGATTTTCCACTTAGCGTTTCTCCTCGTCGGACCGCGTCTTCAGCCTGAACAAGAATTCGTAATGCTCCAGCGCCTGGACAATACTCAGAGCATCGGCGCCGGCAACTGCGCCCGAGCGAGACGCTTTCTCAGCGCGCTGCAAGGTATCAAACAATCCCGGCTGCTTCCAGCCCAGGCGCTCGCGGGCTGCCGCGTCCAGTTGCGCGTTCGAAGTTGTTGGCGCAAGAGCGAGACGACGCGTCAGCAACCCACGAAATCGTTGGTAGGCCACGCGAACTGCGGCAGGTCCCGCACTCGCACGCCGGTAGAGATCGCCTAGCGTGTCGACAAACTCGAGCGGCGAAAGCCGAGACGCGATAACCGGCGCGTACAGCGGTCCACTCCTGCGCCCGAAAGACAAGAAGATAAACAACGCCACGAGCGCAAGCTGAAGGATCGCCCATGGCACAGGCGTTTCGCGGAAATAAGTCCACAGCGAACCCCTGTACCCGTGGAAATACTCGTCCCATAAAACCGTAGTTTCGCCGGGATTGGAGCGGGCCCGGAGGGCCTCAATGCAGTCTAAGAAGAAACTCAGGTTTCCCGGCAGAGTGATCCCCGAATTCGTGATGGGCGTAGGGGTGGCCCACCAAAGGATGCGTCCTTTGTCCAAACGCCAAGTCACGACGACCGGCTCATCGGGCTTTCCATATAGCGGAACCTGATTGCCGTCCGAAGCGAGCCACCAGCGGGGCTCGAACAGCGTGATCTCCGGAGCGTCGCGTGTGAAAAGACTCGGCGCGACTGCTGGAAAACTCACATTTCCTGACACCGCCTCCTTAAACGAGGGTGGCGTAACGGCGCCGCTCTCAACGAACAGGAACGGAAAGTTCCCGGAGTAGAGAATCCAGCCGCCGGAGCGGGCGAAGCGAAGCAGAGCTTTTCTCTCTGACTGTTCCGGGAAATTGATAGGGCTTGCGAGAATGAGAATCTTCCCAAGCGCGTCATTGTCGCTGGGCAATTCTGTCGGAGACTGCTCCCAGCGCTCCGACTGATAGCCGAGTTCCTGGAGCAAGAGATAAGCTGCCTGTGTGCCGCCCGACCGGGTGGAATAGGTGGTGGGAATTCCCTGGCCCGGGGCGTCGTCTTGCGAAGGGGCGAGCAAAACCGTCGCGACGCTCAGAACAAGAAGGATTGCCACACCGACAAGCAGCAGCTTGCGATCGCCGGGATCTAGTGCAGATGGCATCCCAGATTCTCCAGCTGACTAAGCGAGTCGCGGAAATCCGTTTCGGTTGCGATCTGGTAGCCGTACCAGGTTTTTTCAAGGCGCGAAGTGAGCAAGGAAAGCGCTTGATAGCGACTCGAATGGGTCTCCGCGACGAGAAGCTTCGATTTCGTCAGGGCGCGGAGAAATTCGCGCGGAGTTTTCGATCGGTCGGCTGACAAAGCGCCCAACTCCTGAAGGCGCGCGATTCCCGCCCAGTAGGCGCACTGAATCGCCGCGCGATAGTCACCGCGGCTCGCGGCTTCGCGTGCGGCAAAAACCCACTCCTGCCACGAGCGCGCCGCGGCGAGCGAAGATTGCAGCGCCATTTCCTCCATCCGCGCCGCTCGAAACCAGCGACCGAATATCCAGTAAGCGATCAGGACAGCAGCCGCGCAAATGCCCACCCAGAGCAAAATAGTACCGAGTTCGGTCTGGCCACCGACGCGCCTGAAGATGCGGGCTAGCGCGCTGTAGATGGCTTCATCGATGCGCGCACGGAGCCGATCCCACCAGGTCTCCTTGTGTCCACGTTTGAACTCGGGTTGCGCCAGAATGGCGTCTAGTTTAGTTCGCGCAGAATCCGTGGGCGGCGATGACTGCCCGGAAAGGGACGCGGTCTCCGCAGCCAGTGCGTCGAGATAGTCGCGAGCCTGCTCGATTTGCTGCCGGCGGACTTGTGGATCGGCCTCCGCCTTTCTCAGTCGCGAAACCACGGCGCTCGAGGGCACCTCGTAGCGCCGCCCGTCTGCCTCCACGCTCCAGGCTTCGGGTAACGCCTCACGATAGGAGCGCAGCGTTTCAGGAGACTTGCGCGCCGTGTCTAGTTCCGCCTTAAGGCGGCGTAGCTCTTGTATGAACGTTGCGCCGTTGAATGTGGGGCTCTCTGGCGATGTCAAGGCCTTTGGTGGGACTCGACCGAGAGCGATCAGCGGCAACATGAACGCAACGGCGATAGCAGCGAAGCCGCGCAACACCCACGTGGAAGCAGATTGGAACCGATCCAGCCGTTCAGCTCGCATCTCTACCAAACATGGAGGGCACGCCGCCCGTAATTGCCGGAGGCACTGGTGGACCGCCGATCGCTTGCATCATCATTTGCAGGTCGAACGCCTCCTTGCGAACGCGCAGGTCATAGTAGTAAATAGCGGTGCCGATTGTGCTAACCGGTGCGACCACAACGTTTCCGAACAAACTTCCCACTTGCAACAGGATGGTCCAGAGGATCACAAGTTGCGGCTGCTTCAGGCTGACCGCGCTGAGCAGGAGAAATGGAATCTTGAAAACAAGCGAAACGCCCCAAGCGATTGCCGCAGATAACAGGTAGATCATGAAGGCGCGACCGGCGAAGTTCGCCGTGAGGACAAAGCTTCGCCGAATAGACTCGACTGGTCCTGTGGACTCAACGAGAGCCGCTGCTACGGCCACGCTGATTCGGCATGCGAGGTAGATACCAGGAATGATCAACGCAATAGATCCGGCTATAAGAATAAGGAAGCTCAAAAGAGCCACGACGCAAATCGTCAGGACCTTGCCGCGCACGAGCCGAAGAGAATTGCGAATGGTGGCCCGACGGCCAGCGTAGATCTCGGAAACCGCAAGAACTGTTGCACCCGCGGAGATCAGAAACACAAGAATCGTTACAAATATCCCACCCCCAATCACACTGATAACCGCACCCGTCGGGTGCAGTCCGCTCCGGCCGACGGGGGAAACGCCGCCAGCGACCGCGCCCAGAAGCACGACCCCCAGAACCAAAATGATTAAAATCAGATACGGGATCGCCGCTAGGCCGCAGAAAAGCAAAAAATTTCGCCGGTACAGAAAAAACGTGCGGTCGAGCAGTTCGCCAAGGCTTAAGGGCCGGAGATCGAGGGTCGCCATAGGACCTCCTGACGCCGAGAGGGCGCGGAAAGTCTGTGTACTCTATCAAGAATTATCTGAAAATCAAACGTTGTTCCGGCTAAAACGAACGCCCGTAGCGGTACGGTCACGCGCCGGCGAATCTGCTCATAAGTTGAGCAATTGCACGCATTTCGGGGTACAATCCGTGACAATCAATATTCTTGCGGACCCAACTGCTTTGTCCGCGCTCGGGCCCCCAGCGGGGAACGCAGGCGGGGAGCCGCAGCCACGCCTTGGATCTGCTCGGCATGCAGAGCATCATGAGGCTTGTGTGCAGGGAGGAGACGCATGCGGGTGCTCTTAGTAGAAGACGAACGCCGTTTGGCGGACAACATTGCTCGTTCGTTACGGGAAAGCGCTGGATACGCGGTAGATGTAGCCACGGATGGTGCCCAAGGGTTATACATGGCCGAGTCGAGTCCGTACGATTTGGTCGTTTTGGACCTCATGCTGCCGAAGCTCGACGGCCACAGCTTGCTGGTTCGTTATCGCCAGCGCGGGCACGGCACTCCGGTCCTCGTCCTTTCGGCACGCGACGGCAAGGAGTCGGTCGTGCGGCTGCTGAATGCCGGCGCGGACGATTATGTGGCCAAGCCGTTCGATCTAGGAGAATTGCTGGCCCGCGCGAAGGCGCTGGTCCGTCGAGGCACTGGGCAGCGTTCTCCCGTCTTGACCATGGAGGACCTCAGTATGGACACGGTGGAGCGCTGCGTCCGGAGAGGGCAGCGTGAGATAGCGCTCTCGCCGATGGAGTACCGCGTCCTCGAATACTTGGCGCACCGTCCTCGCGCCGTTATCTCCAAGACGGAGCTGCTGGAACATCTGTACGACTACAATTGGGAAAAGTTTAGCAACGTCATTGAAGTCTACATTTCCGGGTTGCGTCGGAAAATTGACGATGCGTATCCCATAAAATTGATCCACACGGTGAGGGGACACGGCTACGTCTTGCGCCCCGGCCGGATGCAGGCGGCAAGCTGAAGCGATGGGTATCTTCGTAAAGGCTGCCGGCGCACAGCCGGCGAGCCAGGCAGCGCCAAAATGTGAATCAAGCGGAGCAAGCGCCACGGCTCCGGCCGCTACGAAGCCGAGCGCGAAAAGCTTTTCTCTTACGCGCAGGATCATCGCGACGGTGGTGGTTACCCAGCTCCTGCTGGCGATCGGACTCGCTACGGTCGCGATTTCCTATGCCAGATACTTCCTTCGAGCCTCGTTTAACGCGGGACTCGAGGGCAACGCGATGGCAACCCTGGCTTTTGTCCGGTACAGCGATCACAGGCCGCATCACCTCATTTTCAACCCTACCTACATGGCGCCCCCGGTTGACCCGAAGCATCCGGATTTGTTCGAAATCCGCGGAGCCGACGGCCGCGTGATTGTTCGATCGCCGGGCTGGGACGCTGTTCCCCTCCAAGTTGTCCAAACTGACAAACGGTTCACGGACTTTCTTTACGGTGGAATGCCGTACCGCGCAGTGGTTCTTAGAGGGATCCCGCCCCTCGATTCCGAAGAGGACGTGCCCCCCGAGAAGCTGACGGTATACTTCGGGGCTTCGCTGGCGCAAAACCTCGTCCGGCTGTCCAAGTTTGCAGGCTATGTTGCGCTCTCCAGCTTGGGTTTTTTGCTTCTCGCGAATTTGGTCGCGATTTGGAGCATTCGCCGGGGACTAGACCCGTTGCATGAACTCGCGGAACAGGCAGGGTCGATCTCGGTGCGCAACTGGAATTTCCGGCCCCCTTCGAACGACAAGCTCCCCAGGGAACTCTCGCCCCTCGCCAAGGCTATCGAGACCGTCCTGGCTCGCCTCAAAGAGGCGTTTCGTCAGCAGCGGAACTTCACGAATGACGCGGCACACGAACTCAAAACGTCTGTGGCCATAGTGAAATCCACGTTGCAGTCGCTGGTCCATCGGCCACGCACGCAACGCGAGTACGAGATTGGCTTGGAAGGCCTGCTCGAAGACTGCGGCCGCCTCGAGGACCTGCTCGAGCGCATGCTGCGCTTGGCGCGGATCGAGCAGCTGGCGGAAAATGGACCTCAGCCCAAGCGCGCAACGACGGAACTAACCTCAACGTGTGAGGCCGCGATCGCAAGGATGCACACCCTCGCGGAGGAGCACAACGTCTCGCTGGAATTTGAGGGTCCATCGTATGTCACCCTGCGGGCGGACCCGGAGGAACTGGAGCAGATTTGGCTCAACCTCCTCGAAAACGCCGTGCGGTACAGCCCAGCGGGCTCAGCTGTGAAGATGCGTGTCGAGGCAAATGGCGGCCGCATGGCGCGCATTTCCGTGATCGATTCCGGCCCGGGCATTCCGCAGTCCGACCTGTCCCATATCTTCGAGCGATTTCATCGGGCCGATCCGTCGCGCGCCAGGTCGAGCGGCGGGTTTGGATTGGGTTTGGCAATTTGCAAAGCGCTCGTCGACGCCTATGGGGGGACCATCGAGGCCATTAATCTCCCGGCCCAGGGGACGGAAATGCGCGTCCACCTGCCGATTTCGTGAGGCGGATGCGTTTCTCATCGCATCAAATTGCGCGAGGTGCTTATGAAAGTATCTACCTTGTTTCTGGCTGGGCTGGCGGTGACCGGACTCGGCGGCCTGGCGATCACTGCTTCGGCGGATACCTTGCAGATGAAAGATGGCCGCGTCATCCAGGGCAAGTTTCTCGGCGGTTCGCAGGCCAACGTGCAATTCGAAACGAACGGCAAGATCGAACTCTACAACGTCGATGACATCATCTCCGTAACGTTTACCGGTGGTACGGCGACCTCCTCGGCGCCGCCATCGGGGACCGAGGTGCGTCCATCAGGGCTTGCTCCGCGCTCCGCGGCTGCCGCTTCTGCCGCGGCAGGCTCGGGCAGTGTAACGGTTCCTGCCGGGACCGACCTGCTGGTTCGAATGATCGACAGCGTTGATTCGGACAAGAACCACGTTGGAGATAAGTTTCGAGCGAGCTTGGAACAGGATTTTGTTGTCGATGGAGTGGTCATCGCTCCCAAAGGGGCAGACGTGTACGGCAGATTGTCTGAGGCAACTGAAGCGGGGCACATTCAGGGCAAATCGCAGCTCAAATTGGAGCTTACAGATATCTCGATTCACAATCGATTGCAGCCCATCATGACCGGAGATTACGAAGTGTCAGGAAAGTCGCGCGGGTCCGACACGGCCAAGAAGGTAGGAATCGGCGCGGTGGCTGGGACTGTCATCGGCGCGATTGCCGGTGGGGGGAAGGGCGCGGCGATAGGCGCGGGTGTTGGTGCAGGCGCCGGCGGCGCTGTGCAGGTGCTGACCAAAGGCGAACAGGTGCATGTGCCCAGTGAGACGCTGCTCGACTTCCGAATTTCGCAGCCCTTCACCGTATCCGCCGTGGGCCAGTGACGTTGGGTTATCAAACAAATAAGATATGACTTGGGCGGATGTTGCAGGATGTGTGTTCTTAACTCAGAAACCTCTTGCGCCGTCTTGCTCCGCTGCGTAATATACCGCCGGGTTTGGAAGGTGTGGAGCCTGTGCCAAAAGAAAAACCGAAAGTGAATATCGGGGAAGTCATTCGCAGCTATCGGGGGCAACGGGGACTTTCGCAGGGTGACATCGAACGGCGGACTGGCCTGCTGCGCTGCTACCTCTCACGCGTCGAAAACGGCCATACTGTGCCATCTCTCGAAACCCTTGCCAAAATCGCCGAGGCCATGGAAATTTCGCTTGCCGATTTCTTCCCGGGCGCCGAGACACCCCGCGACCGCGATACGCAGAAGATGCTCGGCGAGCTTTCCGAAGACGAAATTCGCTTCCTCTCTGAAATCAAGAAATACAGCACCACCCTTTCCGACGGCGATAAGCGCCTCGTCCTCGCGATGATTCGCAAAATGGCCACCGTTATTCCGCCGCCTCCACGCAAAGCCGTGCAACGGCGTTCCGCATACTAGTCGGGTTTCTCTATCTCATCGAGTTCGAAGGAACTGCGTTAAGCAACGAACCTATCGCTGCCTGCGTGCGTCTCCCGGGACGTTGGTAGCACAGACTTCAGTCTGTGGGGTTTCGTTCGTGGGTCGCGGCAGTGGGCAACAGCCAAGATCATTTGGAAACCCACAGACTGAAGTCTGTGCTACCAAACCCGTTGCACTAGCGTTTGGAGATGGATCACTGACTAAGCTAAACGAGCTGCGCACTAAATTCTGGTGAGGAAAGTCGGCTAATCGAAGGTCTCTTTGTTGGCTTGGGATTCATGTTGAGGCAGGTTTTCCTGCGGCGATGGCGTGGAACCGGGAGCGCTCGACGATCGCACGATGGATGCGCCCGCGCCCGATGACGTCGGCGCCGCTTTTGGCTTCCACTTCAAAAATCAGCCGCCGACCGTTGACTTCAACCAGCTTCGCATTGACTGTCACCGTGGCTCCCGCAGGCACGGCCTTGAGGTGATCCACTTCGATTCGCACACCAACGGTCAGCGCGCCCTCCGGCAGAACAGGACCGATGACGTGAGAGGTGGCCATCTCCATCAGACCGATCATCGCCGGGGTAGAAAAAACAGCGGGCAGGCTTGGATCGTAATGAGCGAGCGTCCATTCCGGCGGAACGACTCGCTCGAGGACGCCTTCGAGGCCCGGTTCTATTCGGGCCGGATCGGTTTGCGTCATGGAATCGTTTCGGTATTCGCAGCCGAGGGGCCTTTTGCCAGCGACGGTTGGCTCTTCATCAAGCTCCCCAATACTTCGGTGAGGGTGGTGCCGCACTGCGCCCAGAGTCGTCGTTTGAGGCTGCAATAGTTTTGCGAGCCGGCAAACAAGTCGGCCATGAGCGCACGGAACGTCGGACTGCGCTCGATGAACTGGATCATACGCGTCGCAACAGCGCCGCCGAGAAAGCGTCCGCGGTAAAAGCGGCGCGCGATGCGCGTGGCGAATTCAAGATCGGTCGAAAAGGCCCTACGAATCCGCGCTGCGTACTCCTCGGGCTTCTGCGCGAGGAGGCATTCAGCCAGCAATTCGCCCGAGCGCAACGCATAGTAAAGCCCTTCGCCGGTGATGGGGTCCACCCAGGCGGCAGCATCGCCCACGAGAGCCCAGTTGCGCCCCACCACACGGCGAGCCGAAAGTGTCTGCTGCTGCGGCGATGGCAGGACATGGCTGTAGAACCGGGCGCCCTCGCGGGGGATCTTCTCGTCCGCCATGAACGCGTGCAGATGACGCCGCAGTTCGTGGCTCGTGTGCTTCGCCATGCTCCCGCAAATTCCAACGGAAAGATGATCGCAGCGCGGAAACGACCAAAGATAGCCCTCAAAGTGCTGGAGAAACTTCACGCTGATTCCCTCGGCCTGAGCGGGCACAAAGTATCCGAGAGTCATTTCAAGGTCGCCTCGGGAAAGGGGTCGCGTGCCCGGAAACAGGGAATTGCGCGCCCCGGCCGCGACGACAGCAAAGTCCGCTTCGACCGTCAAGTCTCCGGCAGCCCCGATGGTTAGCTTTGCACGGACGCCACTGGCGTCCAGTTGGCTGACGCGCGACCGGATCACCTTGCAGCCGGCAGCCTCGGCGCGTTCGAGGAGAAGTCCGTTCAAGACCGCGCGGGAATAGATCACGATCGGTTGGTCAAGCGCCAGGACCGCGCGATGCCCCTTGCTGGAAATCAGCTCGACTGAATGAATGAGTTTTTTGGGATGCGGGCCGTTCAGCAGAAAGGGATATGCCTGGATGGCCTTGTGCGTGAGGCCGCCGCCGCACGGCTTTTCCCAGGCGAGATGTTCGTCATACAGCGTGACATCGTAGCCGGACCGGGCCAGCCTTTCCCCGCACATAGCGCCCGCAGGCCCGCCACCCACAATCGCAATTTGCCGCATCCAAAAGGCCTCAACGGGTGCGGGCTGCGCTTGTTTACCCTGAGTTTCGAAGGCAGCCCGCGAGAAATTAATGGCGGAGCCCGGCAGGGGACCGCGCGCCAGGAAGCAAGCTCGCAACATCGACAAACTTGGTCAAGCCTCGAACCTCGGCGAGTATAACAGAAAAAAGAAAGCGGCCCCGACATGATCTGGGACCGATTCCGAATTCTTCAATTCTAACGGGCAGGAATTCGTAACTACTGCGCCGCGAAATCGCCTCTCTGAATTTCGTTGAGGAATGCGGCAGCCAATTTGGGTTCGCCCGGTACGTTCGAGCCGTGTTGAGAGTAGTAGTGCAGGTAACGCTCTACAAGGGCGTTTGGCTGGCCAAACTGGGCCCGCAAGTCATGAATTTCGTCAGCCATTTCCCTCAAGTGCCGAGCTTCCTCCCAGCGCAGATATTTCTCTGCCTCGGCATTGCCGAATTGATCGAACAAACCCCACCGGCCGCGACTACACTCCTGAAGACAGGCGACGAGGAGGAGGCTGAAATCGCGTTCCAGATCCTCCAGTCTCTGCTATCGTATCGGCGGTTTCTTCACGAAGACAGTATGGCATCAAATCCATCCCATTTCTAAGCGCGGGGGAGCGCTCCCGTGCCAGTTAGTGGTTTGGAATTTCAACGGCGGCGGTAATCACGCAGACCCAGAGCAGAATTTCCGCCAGCCCGGAAAGCTTGGCGATGGCCGGAGTATCTTGAGTGGCTCCCCAATCGCGTGCTTTCCTCTGCACGAAGATGTGCCAAAGCAGCGCCAAGGGTATGAAGAGGCCCAGTTTCCAGCGGAAGGCGACGTTGACGAGGAACGTCGTCGCGGTCGAGGAAAACAAAAGAAAGCCTCCAGTAAGGACGATGCAAAATCCTATCCAGTTCCAGGCGAACAAATCCTCAGCAAGCTGCGCCGCTGTTTCCCGCTTCTTCCCGAATCCGAGGAGGCGCAAGTCGAGCGCCAGGTTGGTCCCGATCCAAATCGAGAGGCCCGTGAAGTGGATTAGCTGCGTGAACGGATAGGCCCACAGCGACGTGCGAACCCCCGTTCCCCACGGAGTTCCCTCCAGCCACTTCGCGAATGCCTCGAGTAATCCGTACATTTCGGGTTGTCCTCTCTTCGGTCAGGTTTTGGTAGCACAGGCACCCGCCGAGGCGGGCCTGTGCGGGTTTTGCAATCGTAGTTAAGTCCGTGCCGTATATGCGCTCTACAAAACCGCACAGCCAAAAGTGGCTGTGCTACCGACTTCCTACCCCAATCCCTCCAGCGCGGGAATTTCCGACGACATCAGAATCGTAGCGATCCAGGACAGCAATGCCACACCAGCCAGGATTTTGGCCCACGTGGGAATTTCTGGCATCGTGCCCCAACTCGATATGCCGCGTTGCACCACGATCGCAAGGACGATCGAGACGATGATCAGCGTTACTTTGTAGTGAAAGATGCGATCAGGCGCCCAGTCTCCCGCGTCGGTCGCGAACATCAAAAAGCCCGACAAAATCGCCAACACCAGTCCCGTCCAGGCCCAGGGGAAAACCTGCGTCGCCAGTTCCGTGAGATTTCTTTTGCGAGCCGCTACGCCCATGACTCGCAAGTCCACGACGGCCATGGAGCCGATGAACCAAAACATCGTCAAGTAATGAATTACGGAAACCGTCGCGTACATCCAACCGGTCTCGCCCAGCGTCTTGACCCATGCCGATTGTTCGAGCGCTTCCCACATCGTCCCGCCTCCTCGTTGCCACAAGACTGAGAAGCGCATTCGTACGCCGAAACTGCCCGCAAATCAAGTCAATCTTGTAGTGGACTGACCGCTCTGCGAGCAACGCAGTAAGAGGCAAGCAAATTCGGGTGCGGTCAGTTTCCGGTAGGCCGCTTGGTAGGATTTGAGCGACGGGTGACTTTTTGAATCACTTTGCGGTGATGGCTTGGCGCCAATGGAGGCTTCTCACCCCGCAGTAGTGCGATTTCACTGGCAAGCTCTCTGGCTGCTTTTTTGCAGAGCTTCATCCAGCGTTGTCTAGCCTGACCCTGCACGGTCACGCTCCTGAAACGAGCAAGGAATATAGGCGGATTTTCAGAAAGTAGCAATCCCTGAAATCCCGGATACCCAGAGCAGCCTTTACCACGAGCTGAGGAGTTGCGTACTGGGAGACGCCCGTGAGATCGAGCGGCCCTATTATCCCGAGTATAGCCGCTCCCCTTAGCTCTTTGCCCACAAAAGCTAGCGTGTTTCCGACGCTTAGCCCCGGGGAACAGACGCCCCCGTCGCGTGATAGTATGAAATGTGATTCGTCGCGCGTCGCCGCACGCAAAAGCGCCGCGCGGCCACGCCATCGATGGGGAAAATTGTCTCGCAAACGGTGCTGATCGAGATTGCGGCGCGCGAAAAGCGGGCAGGCCGCCGAGTTGTGTTCACGAATGGTGCCTTTGATCTGATGCATCCCGGCCACGTGAGGTGCCTTGCCGAGGCGCGATCGCTCGGCGACCTGCTGATTGTCGCGGTCAACAGCGATCGCAGCGTGCGCGGTAACAAGGGAGCAGAGCGCCCATTTGTGTCCGAGCAGGACCGCGCTGAGGTTCTGGCTGCCCTCGCGTCGGTTGACTATGTGACGATTTTCGATGAACCAACTCCGCGCGAATTGATTGCACGCGTGCTCCCAAATCTCCTCGTCAAGGGTGGGGACTGGCCGGTAGAACGGATTGTTGGGCGCCAAGAGGTGGAGGCGGCCGGCGGGCAGGTTATATCCATTCCGTTTGCGGACGGTTACTCATCCACGAAAATAGTAGAGAGAATCCGCAATGCCGGTGAAGGCGTTACCGCCGCGCCGCGCAACACCCGCAAGCCATGATCCTTCCATCGGTCTCAGAAACCCTGGCGCCGGTGACGCTTCACCCGGCGCTCGAGTCCGCGATCGCCGCGCTGCGCCACAGGATCACCCGCGAGCGCCTCGCCGGCCTCACAGAAACCGCCAAAACATTAGTTGCAGCGAGCGTCGCGGCCGAACTGCGCCGCCCGGTGGTCGTTCTCGTCGAAACCAGCGCGCGAGCGGAGTCATTTGCCGCATCGCTGGAATTTTTCTTCAGCGCGCTCGCGGGGCAAGAAGCTACGAGCGTAGTCGTTTTGCCTTCCGTCGATGTGTTGCCGTGGCAGGACGCTGCCCCACACGCAGAAATACTCGAGACTCGCGCGGTCACACTGTGGAGATACGCTACAGGACAGGCGCGGGTGGTAGTTGCGCCCGTGGCCGCCGCGCGCATGCGGCTTGCTGATGCGGCTCACTACGCGGGTCAGGCTCGCACCCTCGCCCGCGACGAAGACGTTTCCCTGGATGACCTCGTCTCGCACCTTCGCCGCGTCGGTTACGAATCCCACGATACGGTGGAAATGCCCGGGCAATTCGCTGTCCGCGGAGGAATTGTCGATATCTTTCCCGCGGAGGCGGAACGGCCTGTGCGCCTCGAACTTTTCGGAGATTCCGTCGAGTCTCTGCGTGAATTTGATCCCAACACGCAGCGTTCTGTCCGGCCGATCGAGCGCGTAACGCTTCCGCCCCTGGTCGAGCAAGCCTCGAATGGCTTCGGGCCGGGGAGCGGCGCCACACCCGGAGTTGAAAGGGTGTCTCACGCACACTCGCTGTTTGACCTGCGCGAGGACACGGTCGTCCTGCTCGACGAGTCAGCCGCGCTCGAAGAAGCGTCCCGCGCATTCTTGGAAAACGCGATGGAAAGCCTCGAATCCGGCGGGCGCGATTCGATGGAGCTTCTCTCCTCCTATTTTTTCGCCGACGATTGGGAATCGCACCTCGCGGCGCACGCCACGCTGGAGCTGGAACACCTGGCCATCACTCGCGAAGATTCCGAGACGCGCTCGATTGCCACCCAGCCGACGCCGCGATTCCACGGCAATGTCTCTGCCTTCATGGCCGAAGCGCGCAGCCGAATCGCGGAGGGCGAGCGCGTCCTTATGGCCACGGGCAATCTTGGCGAGCTTGAGCGTTACGTCGATTTGTGCCACGAGTACGAGGTTCCTTACCGCCTCGGCGAGATTGAAGAGAGCGCCACCAGCGCGCGCTTGGCCGAGGATTCCTCCGCCGGCAGCGTTCCAGCGGTCGTGCTCTGCCGCGCCCCGTTCACCGATGGCGTCGTGTTTGTCGAAGCGGGCGTCGCGATCTACGGCACGGGAGACTTGTTTGAGACGATGCCGGCCGCCGCGGCAAAGCGCCGCCCGAAGACAGCAAGTTTCTTCAGCGATTTTTCGGAGTTGAAGGCCGGCGACTACGTCGTCCACATCGACCACGGCATTGGCCAGTTTGAGGGGTTGCAGCAAATCGAAAATGGCGGCGCTCGGGGCGAATTCATGCGCCTGCGCTATGCGGACGACGCCCGGCTCTACGTCCCGCTCGAGCGCCTCGACCTCGTCCAGAGCTACCGCGCCGTCGAGGGCGCCAAACCCGTTCTCGATAAACTGGGCGGCAGCACGTGGACGGCCCGCAAGGCCCGTGTAAAGAAGTCGGTCGAGGAGATGGCCGACAAATTGTTGAAGCTCTACGCCGAGCGCAAGACGGGCGAGGGCTTTGCATTTTCGCAGGATGGCGCCTTCCTGCGCGAGTTCGAGGACGCTTTCGAGTTTGAAGAGACGCCCGACCAGGCCATCGCCATCGCCGACGTCAAGCGCGACATGGAGCGCACCCTGCCAATGGACCGCCTGCTTTGCGGCGACGTCGGCTATGGCAAGACGGAAGTCGCGATGCGCGCCGCGTTCAAGGCGGCCACCGACTCGAAGCAAGTCGCGGTGCTCGCGCCGACTACGGTCCTCTCGTTCCAGCACTATGAAACCTTCCGCCGCCGCTTCGCCCCGTTTCCAGTGAAGGTGGAACTGCTGAGTCGGTTTCGCACCACGCGCGAGCAAAAAGCCATTCTGGCGGGAGTCGAGTCCGGCCAAATCGACATCGTGATCGGCACGCACCGGCTGCTTTCTAAAGACGTGAACTTTCACGATCTCGGTCTGCTCGTCGTTGATGAAGAGCAGCGCTTCGGCGTTTCGCACAAGGAGCGCATCAAGGAACTCAAGCGCAACGTCGATGTTCTGACTCTTTCCGCGACGCCGATCCCGCGCACCCTGAACATGTCGCTCGTCGGACTGCGCGACATGAGCGTGATCGAGACGCCTCCGAAAGACCGCCTCGCCATTCAGACCGTGGTCGCGCCGTTTTCGGAATCGCTGATTCGCCGCGCGATCGACGAGGAGCTTGCCCGCGACGGCCAAGTGTTCCTCGTGCACAACCGAGTCGAATCGATTTACACCGTTGCTGATCTTGTGGGGAAATTAGTTCCGAAAGCGCGTGTAGTCGTCGGCCACGGCCAGATGAACGAGAAGGAACTCGAATCCGTTATGCTTAAGTTCGTCCGCGGCGAGGCCGATGTCTTGATCTGCACGACCATTGTCGAAAACGGCCTCGATATACCGCGCGCCAACACGATCCTCATCAATCGTGCCGATCGCTTTGGCCTGTCCGAACTCTACCAACTCCGCGGACGTGTAGGGCGATCCAACCAGCGCGCCTACGCTTACTTGCTCGTCCCCGAAGACGTTTCGCTGACGCCCCTTGCTACAAAGCGGCTAGCTGCCCTCAAGGAGTTCAGCGCACTCGGCGCGGGGTTCCGCGTCGCTGCGCTCGACCTGGAACTTCGCGGCGCCGGAAATCTGCTCGGCGGCCAGCAGCACGGGCACATCAACGCGATTGGCTTCGACCTGTACGTGCAAATGCTGGAACGGGCCGTCTCGACGCTCAAGGGCGAAGAGGCCAAGCCCGAAATGCGCGCCACGATCAACCTCGGGCTCGATATTCGCATCCCAGAAGCGTACATCCCCAACGAAAACCTTCGTCTGAGGACGTACAAACGCATTGCCGGGATCACCAGCGAAGCCGAAAGGGAAGAAGTCAGCCACGAGCTCGCCGACCGGTTCGGCGCGCCTCCGCCAGCGGTGGGCAACCTTCTGGACTACGCTCTGCTCAAAGGGCTGGCGGAGAGGATGTTGATTTCATCCGTCGAGAGACGCGCCAATGAAGTGGCCCTCAAGTTTCATCCCGAGACCCCGCTGTCCCCGGAGCGGCTCGTCAAGTTCATCCGGTCCGAGAAAGAGGGCCTAAGGCTCGACCCGAGCGGCACGCTTTGGATGCGGCTCGACCGGCGGGGACGCGTCGCGGAAAGCGTCAGAAACGTATTGCTTCCGCTCGAAACGAAGCGATAAACTCGAAATTGAGTGAAATTCATGAATTTAAGTAAGTGGCTGGTTCTTGCCGTTCTTTTGTGCACGGGTGTGTCCGCGCACGCGCAAACGAAAAGCACGGTCATCGAGGAGATTGTCGCCCGGGTCAACAACGAGATCATCACACGCGAAGACCTGGACCATGCGCGAACATCGCTCACAAATGAAATCCGGGACGCATGCGCGAACTGCACGCCCCAGCAAATTCAAGACCAGATTGATGCGAAGGACAAGGACCTTCTTCGCGATTTGATCGACCAGTCGCTGCTGGTCCAGCGCGCGAAGGATGATGGCATTAAGGTTGACGCCGAAGTCATCAAGCGGTTGGACGCCATCCGCCAGCAAAACAAGTTAGCCTCGATGGACGAGCTGGACGATGAAATCAGGAAGAGCGGCCAGGATCCTGAGGATTTCAAGGCTCAAATTCGAGACCAGCTCCTGACCCAGGAAATCATTCGCAAGGAAGTCGGCTCGAGAATCATCATCGCCCACGAAGATGTCGTCAAGCACTACAACGACCATAAGAGCGAGTTCATTCGCCCGGAAACAGTTTTCCTGCGCGAGATATTTGTTTCCACCGAAGGCAAACCTGAATCGGACATACCCGCCCTGCGCAAGAAGGCGGAAAATCTGCGCGACCGGGTCCTGAAGAATGGCGACGATTTCGGAGAATTGGCGAAGCGCTATTCGGACAGCAAAGACACGGCCCCGCAATCGGGCGAGCTTGGATCGTTCGAGCGCTCGAAGCTCGACCCGAAGATCGCGGAAAAAGTTTTCGCGTTGAATCGCGGCCAGATGACGGACGTCTTCGAGATAAAAGGGGGGTTCGAAATCCTCCAGGTCCGTGAGCGCTATGACGCAGGCGAGCAGCCGCTCGATAAGGTCGAGCCGGAGATCTCCAACAAACTGTACGAACAAAAAATGGAGCCGGCGCTGCGTGCGTACCTCCAGACGTTACGGGAAGACAGCTTCGTGCAGGTCAAGCCGGGATACGTTGATACGGCGGCCGTAAAGGCAGAACCGATCGAGGAAGTTGCGGCAGCGGCAGACCCAAAAGACCCAAAGGGCGATCCGCCAAAGAAATCCGGGCGCAAATGGCTGCCACTGCCAAAGAAGAAATCCGGCTCATGAAACAGTGCTTGGTCTCGAATCTTCAGGACAGCCAGATCATCACCTCCTACTTTCTTGTCTGTGAAAAGGAAATTCGTGTCTCGCGCGAAGGGAAAGCGTACCTGCGCCTCGAGTTGGGCGATTCGACCGGCCGTGTCGAAGCGCGGATGTGGGATGGGTTTGACCGATGCGCCGACACCTTCAAGCGCGACGATTTTGTAAAAGTTCAGGCGCGCGTCGAGAGCTATCGCAACAGGTTCCAGCTCTCGATCGAGAAAATTCGCCGCGCGGAAGAAAATGAAATCGACGCGGCGGATTTCTTCGCGCACACGAGGGAGAACGTCGAGGAGCTGTACGCAAAGCTCCTCGAGATCGTTTCCTCGGTCGGCAATCCGTGGCTGCGGCAACTCCTTCAGAGTGTGGTCTGCGACCCGCAAATCGTCCCGCGCCTCAAGCGCGCGCCCGCGGCGAAGGTGATGCACCATGCCTACGTCGGCGGGCTGCTCGAACATGTCCTGAGTCTGTGCAGGCTCTGCCGGCTCGCCCTCGGCCATTATCCCGAGGCGAACGCCGATCTCCTCCTAACCGGCGCGGTACTTCACGATGTGGGGAAGCTCGACGAGCTCAGCTACGAGCGCTCGCTGGGCTACACCGACGAAGGCCAGCTTCTCGGCCACATCCTGATAGAATACGAATTCGTCACCAGAAAGATGGATGCCATCCAGGGGTTTCCGCCGGCCCTGAAGACCCTCGTGCAGCACATGCTCGCTTCGCATCATGGGCAATACGAATTCGGCTCGCCGAAGCTTCCAATGTTTCGCGAAGCTTTGATGCTGCATTATCTCGACGATCTTGACTCCAAGATGGCTGCCATCCGCGCCGCGCTCGAATCCGAGCAGGGTGACGGCAATTGGACGGCGTACAGCGGCGCTCTGGAGCGTCGCGTGTTGCGCACCGATCGCTTCCTTGCCGGTTCGGAAGCGGAGGCGGCGAAGATCGCGGCGGCGCAGCCCGGAGCAGAAAACGGGAGCGGTTCAGATGGAAATCAATAGCAACGTCGATCACACGGGCGCGTCGAGAGGGCCGCGGCACTCGATCCTCGATCTCGCCCCGCTCGAACTCGAATGTATGACCGTCCTGTGGCCGTTGGGCGCAGGGACGGTGCGCGAGATTCACCATCGGCTAGCCCTGTCCCGCCCGCGTGCGTACACCACCGTCCTGACGATCATGGACCGCCTCGCACAGAAGGGAATCGTGACCCGGCGGAAAGTTGGCCGCGCCTACCGCTACGAGCCGCGGCTGAGTGTCGAAGAGGCGCGGCTCAACGCTGTCGGCAAAATTGTGGAAGGATTTTTCGAGGGCTCCCCGCAGGCGCTCGCGGCTCACCTCTCTTCGCAAGGGAGCGCGTCCCCAACCTTGCCTTCTGACACGCATATTTCCGGGGTGCAGGCTCCGCAGTTGCCGCCCCCCAGCCAGACGAGCACGGGGGAGCGGCCAATTGTTTACCCTGAGGCTGGAAAGCGGGCCAGCCGGAACGTTGACGCGCCCAGCACATCGGCCACAGAATCGGCAACTCAGAGCCTCGACGAAACGTTACTGTAGGAACATCGGTGAGGGCTCCACTTGCTTTGCGTCGGCTTCGAAGGGCAGCCCTCCGACACATGCTTCCTGCCTCCTTCTCAATTCGTGATGTGAAAATCTCGCCGGCCACAGTGTTGGCTCCCATGGCGGGCGTAACCGACACGGTCTTTCGCCGCATGATTCGCGGACTCGGCGGCTGCGGCCTGATCATGACCGAGTTCACGAGCGCCGAGTGCATTACGCGCAACTCCGCTCGCACCGCCCGCTACCTTTTCTTCGAGCCCGACGAGCACCCAATCACGGGGCAGCTTTTTGGAGCCGAACCCGCCGTAATGGCGCGCGCCGCAGCGATGGTCGAGGATCTCGGCTTCGATGTTGTGGACGTCAATCTTGGCTGCCCAGCCAGAAAAGTCGTCAAGTGCGGCGGTTCCGGGTTGCTGCGCGATTTGCACGCTCTCGAGCAGGTGCTGTGCGCTGTGCGCGCCGCCGTGCAAATTCCAATGACCATCAAGGTTCGCGCCGGCTGGGATGGGCAAAGCATCGTCGCCACGGAAGTCGCGCGAATGGCCGAGCAGATCGGCATCGAAGGCATCGCCGTGCATCCGCGAACGCGCGAGCAGGGATATACGGGACGCGCCGACTGGAACATCATTCGCGCCGTGAAGCAGGCCGTGCGCATTCCGGTTACCGGCAACGGCGACATCAACTCGCCCGAAGACGCCATGCGCATGCTGCGGGAAACCGGCTGCGATGCCGTGATGATCGGCCGCGCCGCGTCCAACAATCCCTGGATTTTCCGCCAGATCGCTCAATATGCCGAGACCAGCGCCTATGACGAGCCCACGGAATGGGATCGTTACCAGTTGCTTTCCTCTTATTTTCGCAACTTGATCGAGACCGATTGGCCAGACGCGATCGGCAAGATGAAGCAGTTCGCGTCTTACTTCACGCACGGCGTGAGAAACGGAGCGGAGTTACGCCGAAACGTGCACACCGCCCGCACGACGGCGGAGATTTTGGATCGAGTTGACACATTCTTTGACAGAAAGGTAACTGCAGCGACCAGTAGCCCATAGTTTCTGGGGGGCTGTACTTGTTTACCCCGATCCCGCCGCGGCGGGAGAAGAGGCGGCCCCCAAAAAAAAGAAGGAGGAAATGGATGAGCCTTGCCAGCGCTTCGACCCCTGCCCTGGAGCGCCGACGGGAACGCAGAGTCCCGGTAAATCTCCCGATGCTGGTTCGTGGCATTGACCGCTTGGGTTTGTCGTTCGAGGAGCATACTTCCAGCGTAAATCTCTGCCGGGGCGGTGTGGCGTTTGCCACACGCTACGCGCTCGAACTCGGCTGCCAGCTGGAAATCCGCATTCCCCTCACGCCCACGGCCGCCAGCCAGGAGACCGAGTTTTCCACCCAAGGCCGTATCGTTCACATGAAGCCCGGAAGAAACGCGCATGAATCAATTGTGGGGCTGGAATTCACCGGCCCGCGCTTCCACCGCATGTTCGTCTCGGAATCGACTTAAGAAGCACAGCCACGCTCTACCCCGAGCGCTGCGAGGGGCTGGCTGTGCGGTTTTGTGGACCGCGGATGCGCCGCGCATTCAACTACGATTGCAAACCCCGCACAGCCAAGAGTGGCGGTGCTTCTAAAGTCGGCCTCGACCTAACTGTTCCTCGCATCGTTCAGAAATAGCGACGCCCAACTCTCACCGTTCTAATAGCAGTTGTTTGTAAGCCTCACGCTTGCCCAGCCCCCGTTCCCGCGCAGCCTGTTTCAGCGCGGCTTTGCGATCCATCCCTGCTTCGGCTTCGAGTTGCTCGACGCGCTCGCGGAGCGACACCGTGGACGCCACCGGCTCCACCGCGTCGGTTGCGGGTCCAATCACCAGCGTGATTTCGCCGCGCGGAGTGCGCTTGCGCGCCGCGTCGCGAAGTTCCGCAAGAGATCCCCGCAAAAATTCCTCATGAATTTTCGTCACTTCCCGCGCCACGACGGCCGGACGCGATCCGAGAATCTCTGTCGCGTCCGAAAGCGTCTCCGCCAGCCGGTGCGGCGCTTCATACAGCACAATCACTCTCGGCTCGACCTTCAGCGCCTCGAGTTTCTTCCGCCGCGCTCCCGCACGCGAGGGCAGAAATCCAACGAAGAGAAATTCATCAGTAGGCAGGCCTGATGCGGCCAGCGCCGCCACAAAGGCCGAGGGTCCTGGAATCGGAATCACCGGGATGTGATGCCGCAGGCACTGAGCCACGAGGCGGTATCCGGGGTCGGACACCACGGGCATCCCCGCGTCGCTCACGAGCGCCACCTCCGCGCCCTGTTCGAGCTGAATCACCAGCTCCGGCGCGCGCGTCAATTCGTTGTGCTCGTGATAGCTGACCAGCTCTTTGTGGATCCCGTAGTGCTGGAGCAATTTCTGCGTCTGCCGGGTATCTTCGCAGGCGATGAGGTCAGCCTCTTTCAGGACGCGCACCGCCCTAAGCGTGATGTCCTCGAGGTTGCCGATCGGCGTCGCCACAAGGTACAGGCAGCCCGCCTGCGAATCATCCTGCAAGTCCGTGCTCATGCGCTCCTCAGTGGAGTGAGTCTAACATGTGCGAGCAAGGAGCGGACCACTGTAGCGTTGTACCGCTCGGTGCCGTCTTCAGGGTTTCTCTGCGTTCTTTGTGAACTGTGCGCCCTCCCGTGTTGCCTTTTGATTCTAAAGATGGGTCCTGCAAAAACCCGATAGACTGCCCTTCGCGGAGGCTCAGGGTAAAAAGTCTGCCCTACTGGCGCGACGTGTTAACATTAAAGTTTCGATCTTAGCGGCCAAAGGAGACAGGATTTGCCCCTCTACGAATACCGCTGCCTGAAGTGCGATCGCCACGTCGAAAAAATTGAAAACGTAAAGGGGCCGCACCTGAAGAAGTGCCCCCATTGCGGCGGCAAATTGGAATCGGTGCTTACCGCCCCGGCGATCCAATTCAAAGGTTCGGGGTGGTACGTCACGGATTATGCAAACAAATCCGCGGGCGGAGATTCCGCAAAGTCGGAGAAGTCAGACAAAAGCGAAAAGACCGACAAGGCAGAGAAGTCGGACTCGAAACCCGCTTCCTCCGCCAAGGATCAAAAGAAGGCGGGCGCCTCAAAAGAAAAATAACCGCAGCCTCGTCGAGGGCAGCCGGCTTTTCACGAATCACGAGTCACGATTCACAGTTTCAGCGACCGCAGATACTCCCGAAACGCCTGCCCAAATTCCCGATTCTCGAGCCCGATTTCAACCGTAGCTTTCAAGAATCCGAGCTTGTCTCCTGCGTCGTAGGATTTTCCCTCGTACACATGAGCCAGCAGGCCCGATTCCTTCGCCAAAAGCCGCAGCGCGTCCGTGAGCTGGATTTCCCCGCCGCGTCCAGGCTTGGTGCGCTCGATGCAGTCGAAAATTTCGGGAGGCAGAAGGTAGCGCCCCGTGATTCCAAGCGTGGACGGGGATTCCGCGGGGCTCGGCTTCTCGACGAGATCGCGTATTTGGAAGGTTCGATCGTTCGCGCCCGCGCCGTTTTTTGTTTCTACGTCCACGATGCCGTACAGATGTGTCTTCTCTCGGGGGATTTCCTCCACGGCGATGACGCCTTTTCCGGTGTTTGCGTACACTTCGACGAGTTGCTTCGTCGCCGGGCACGGTCCGGGAATAATCACGTCGCCGAGCAGCACGGCAAATGGCTCGTTGCCGACCAGTTCCTTCGCTACCAGGACGGCATGCCCCAGCCCCAGAGGTTCCTTTTGCCGTGTGTAGCTGAAGTTCACCATGTGTCCGATGTCACGGACAAGTTTGGCGAGATCGGTTTTCCCCTTGCGTTCGAGGAAGCTTTCGAGCTCGGGCGCGTAGTCGAAGTGATCCTCAATCGCGTTCTTGCCCTTTCCAGTCACGATAATAATGTTGTCGATGCCGGAAGCGACGCACTCTTCGACGACGTATTGGATGAGCGGCTTGTCCACCACGGGCAGCATTTCCTTGGGCTGCGCCTTGGTCGCGGGCAGGAAACGCGTGCCCAGCCCGGCGGCGGGAAGAACAGCTTTGCGAACGCGTTTCGGCTTTGTAGTCATCGGCTCCTATACCTCAGCCACCTTACGTGGCCCTTATATGGAGTGTCAATCCATCCCTTCCTCTAGAATTTCCTAGTAAATAAGTCGGGCCTCAGCCGGCGCGCTACACGTTAGGTCCCAGACGTGTCTTTTGTTTGTGTCGAGGCAGTACTAATTTCCGCGGCTGCTCACCCGATTACATCCTGCACACCCTGTGCGATCATCGCGCCGCGAGCTCTAATTCGCCCGGGTGCACTTGGGTCATTTTTATATCAAGTCTCAAATTTGAAATCGTATTTGGTGGTGGCTGCGCTGTGCCTCGATTCGGCTAATGCCTCGAACTCGTGTGATAACATGAAAATTCAAGTAAATCGAGACGGCTAGATATGACTACGCGCATCCTCGGAATCGAGTCCTCGTGCGACGAGACCGCGGCGGCCGTCGTCGCCGACGGGCGCGAAATTCTGTCCAGCGTGGTGGCCTCGCAACTCGATATTCACCGCATGTACGGCGGCGTGGTTCCCGAACTCGCCTCGCGCGAGCACTTGCGGCAAATCGTTCCCGTGGTCCGCGAGGCGCTCGAGCAAGCGTCCCTCGAGCTTGCAGACATCGATGCTATCGGCGTGACGCAAGGGCCTGGACTTGTCGGTTCGCTCCTGGTCGGAGTGACCTACGGCAAAGTCCTCGCAACCGAGTTGGGCAAGCCGCTCGTTGCTGTCAATCATCTCGAAGGCCATGTCCACGCGGTCTTTCTCGAGGCGCATAAGGAAGGGAAGTCGCCCGAGCTGCCCGCGATCTGCCTCATCGTTTCTGGCGGTCATACGCTGCTGTACCAGGTGTCGCAGACCGTTGCGAACGGCGATGCACGAGTAGCACAGACTTCAATCTGTGGGGTTCCACTGGTTGGGACACCGCCCACAGTCCTGGCAGAAAACCCACACACTGAAGTCTGTGCTACCGCAGCCAAGCGCGGATTTCAGTATCGCCGTCTCGGCGGCACGCGCGACGACGCAGCCGGCGAAGCCTACGACAAAGTCGCGCGGCTCCTGGCGCTCGGTTATCCCGGCGGACCGATCATCGATCAGATTGCAACCCGAGTGAAGGCTTCGCGCGGAGCAGCGTCCGGCGGACGTAACGACGAGAAGGACGCATTGAATTTCGGCCCTGTGAAAATCAAAGGGAATCCCTACGATTTCAGCTTCAGCGGAATCAAGACCGCAGTCTTGTACTACGTGCGCGCTCACCCTGAATTCAATGACGAAATCGAAGCCCGAAAGAAAACCCTGCAAGAAGGGCGTCGCAAGGCGGCCGATCTGCTGCCGCTCTGCAGCCCGCGCACGCTGTCGCTTATTGTGAATTTCCAGTCTGCCGTAGTGAACGATCTCGTAACGCGGACGCTCGACGCAGCAACTGAAACAGGTTCGCGCACCGTGCTCGTTTCCGGTGGCGTTGCCGCAAATTCGGAGTTACGCGAGCAGTTTTTGTCCAAGGTCACCGCAAAGGGAGTCGACGTCTACTTCCCCAGCCGCGCCCTCTCCACGGACAACGCCGCCATGATCGCCGCCGCCGCCTATCCCCACTTGCTGGCCGGCGACCTCGCCACGCCCGAACTGAACGCCGACCCCAACCTCCGCCTCGCATAGTGGCAGCCAGCGACGGCGGCTAACGCGCTCCTCGGTGATCGTATTTTTTCAATCCCACGATGACCAGCTCACGAGACTGACGACCCAGTTGCCAGCCCGCTTCTCCAGAATCCACAAATGGCTCCCGTGGGCCTGTCTGGGAGCGGAGCCTTGCGCCGGAGAAAACGTTGTTTTGTAACTCGCCGTCAGGTAGGCAATCTCGTTCGAGCCTCGGATGCGGCGGCCGCTAATCTCAATCCTTTGAATTCTTGTGGTTCCGCGTGCCAACAGGGCCGAAAGCGCCGCGCGCCCCAGGACAGGCTCGGAGTCCGGTGGCCGCAACTCGACGTCATCAGCGCACAATTCCACCAATCGGTGAACCTCCCCGGCGATTTCATACTCGATCCAAGAGGAATGAATCCGCTCAATCTGCCGAATAGCATCTTCTGAGAGATCATCCATCGCCGGAGATGGGTAGCACATGCGCTCAGCGCCGCGCAAGGCCACTCTCGCAATACCAATAGCTAGGAGTACGATCGCCGACCCGAATCTGCGCCTTGCATAACGTTCGAATCCTCAGGTTTCGAATTTCGAATTCTAGATAAATTACCGTATTCACCGCAGAATGCCTCTGGGTCAAGATCAGGCCGTTCAACGCGTGCGGGCTGGGCTTGTTAACCCTGAGTTTCGAAGGGTGCCCGCCGGAATCGGGTGCGGGCTGTACTTGCAGCCCGCCGGAACGTAGTAGTGGTACTCCTAGCTGGTGGGTACTCGCTCCAGCAGACCTTTCGGGCTATTTGCCGCACTTCTCCCGCCTCCTAGAGTCATGGCCGGGCCTTCACTGTGCGCGCACAATTCAAGAACAAGCTGTCTGCGATAACCCTATCTGCAATTGCGTTTGCTCTGTCTTTTCCTGCATTCGAAACAACATCGCGCGCGGTCACAGCCGACGACGCGCTCTCTGCTGCGCTATGCCAAGTTGTGTATCCGCTGGATCAGTTTCCCACTGACAAGCTCTATCACTATACTTTTTTCGGGAATGCCTTTTTTATTAATGAGGACGGTTACCTGATCACCGCCAGCCACGTCTTATCGGCCTTTCGTGAGGGCGGCCAGCCCCACATTATCGTAGGCCCGCCCGAAGGGCCCCGCCGCCTACTCGACGCGCCCTTGGTTGCAGCAGATTGGGAGCACGATGTGGCCGTTTTGCGCGCCACACCCAATCCAGCCGACAACAAGTTTGCCTATCTGCCGCTTTCGGTCGATACGCCTTCTAAAGGAAAGACGGTGCTCTCTGCTTCGCTGATGTCCTCCGACGTTGAAAACGCCTCCAGCCTGGACGTGCCGCGGGAAGATCTTTCGCGCGGCGAGGTGCTCGAGTATCAATTTCACCAGGAGGCCGGCGTCCCGGACACGGAAGTCCTCCTCGTGAGCCAGCAAATCTCGCCCGGCCAAAGCGGTTCGCCGCTCGTCTCGGCAGACTCGCAGGGAGTCGTGGGCATTATCGTTGGCCGGTGGCTGCTTCCCGTGGCCTTGCCGCCGGTAGCCAACCGAAACCGCGTCGCTCTCTCGCCGGGAGCAGCGATCCGCACCCATTACGCAATCAGCCTGCTGCAGAGAAATCACATCGCTTGGCACGCAGCGGCCGTACCTGCCGAGCTAAAGGCGGCTGCCCCTCAGGAAGCCGGATTTTCGCCTCCGGTTCCGGTTTCAGTGGTTGGCGTTAATTATCCGCCCCAGGCGCTTTTTGGCGGCGACGTTTTGCTCGATGCGCTAATCGATTCAAGCGGAAAGCTCGAAGACGTCAAGGTAGTCTCCGGCGATGGCCCCTTCCTCGAACCCGCGCTGAGCGCTGTGCGCACGTGGACCTTCACGCCGGCACACTTGGACGGACGCGCCGTTGAGGCCAGACTCGGGATCGTCTTTCAGTTTCCGCAATCGTTCGTGCGACGGTTGACCGCAGGGGAACGCAAGCATAGTGAGCCTTTGGCAGACTCCGATGATCGCGCCGCGCTCCCGGTATTCACCGTAGAACCGAGCTACCCAACCAACAGCCAGGCTCAAGGCAGCGTCGCGCTGTACAACCTGGTGGACTCAGAGGGCCACGTCACGTCCACGTCCACCTTGCTCGATGTCGGTTCGCTGGCCGCTCCAAGCACCGCCGCCTTACGCCAGTGGCAATTTGTACCAGCCAAGCGCGCTGGCGAAGCGACAGAGTCCGCCGTCGTCGTGGTCGAGACGTTCCGCCGCCCGACGCTCTGACGCGCCAGAAAACTGTTTGACCCCTCCGCGCATCCTCGGCGACAATCCTCGTTCCATCCCGTAGATTTTCGGACAATGGGTGCGACCATGACTCATGACGCGGCCGTTTTGAAGACCCGCGAGATCGCCAATCGGGTGCTGGCGCCATCCGCAGCGCAAAACGACAAGGCGGGACGATTTTCTGCCGATGCTGTCGACTCGCTTGGTGAGTCTGGACTCCTTGGGCTGATGCTACCCGTGGATGCCGCGGGTTCAGGGTTGGGTCCCCGCACGTTTGCGGCTGTGACGACTGCGCTCGCCGAGACAGATGCTTCGGTCGCCATGGTCTATCTTATGCATATCCTCGGCGCCGCGACGATCTCGGCGGCGCGTCCAAGCGCGGCTCAGGCAGTCACACCCATACTGCAGGAGATCGTGGCTGGCCGCCACCTATCCACTCTCGCTTTCAGTGAAGCCGGCTCGCGCAGCCATTTCTGGGCGCCTATATCACGCGCACGTCGGAATGGTAACGGCGTGCGCATTAGCGCCAAGAAATCGTGGGTGACCAGCGCTGGTCATGCGCAGAGCTACGTCGTTTCTTCGCTTGCCCCTGAAGGAACGGGGCCTACCGATTCGACCCTCTATCTTCTCCCAGCGGATACGCGCGGCCTTTCAGTTGCCGGGCCTTGGGACGGTTTGGGACTCCGGGCCAACGCTTCTGCGCCGATTGCGCTGGACGATTGCGAAGTCCCTCTTTACCTTCAACTCACTGACGACGGCGCCGGGTTTCAGGCCATGCTGAACGTGGTACTCCCGTTGTTCTGTTTGGGAACGGCGGCTGTGGCCCTTGGACTGTCTCGAGCCGCAGTCGCGGGAACGGCAGCACACCTTAAAAGCGCGAAATTCGAGCATCTCGGCCAGACGCTCGGCGAGAGCCTGCCTACCCTACGCGCGCAACTCGCGGTGATGCAGATTGATACTGACGGACTGTCGGCACGCATCGACGATTTGATCGAGCATCTTGAGGAGCCCCGCGAGACGACCATGCTGCGCGTGCTTGAGACCAAAGCGGCCGCAGGTGAGGTCGCTATCAGCGTCACCTCGGCAGCAATGCGCATTTGCGGGGGTGCGGCTTTCTCAAGGCACCTAAGCATCGAGCGCCTGTTTCGCGATGCGCACGCGGGCGCTGTCATGGCGCCAACGGGCGACGTTCTGCGCGAGTTCATCGGGAAATCCCTCTTGGGAATCCCGCTCTTTTGAGACTAAGCGCCTGCGAAGACGAAGATCGTTTTATGTAATGCCGCTGACAATGAACTGTGGGTGCCTATGAGCAAAACAATCTGGCTGGGAGCCGTGGCATACAATCCGAAAGTGGTTACGATTTGGGAGGGGATGCGGCGCTATTTTCACGAGGAAGCCCATCTTCCCGTTGAGGTTATTCTATTTCAGAGCTACGAGGCGCAGGTCCTCGCGCTCCTCGCCCAATCGGGCGAGGCCGCGCCGTGTATCGATATTGCCTGGAACACGAACCTGGCTTACCTACAGGCCGATGAGTGGAGCGGCCACGCCTGTCGTGCGATCGCTATGCGCGACACCGATCTCGGCTGGATGACCAAGATCGTCGCGGTCACCGGAGGCCCCATTACTACGCTCACGGATTTAAAAAATCGGACGCTCTCGCTTGGCAGCCGAGACAGCGGACACGCAGCGATTCTGCCCGTCCACTTTTTGGAAGAGAAAGAGCTGCACGAAGGCAGGGACTATCGCACGTTGCGCTTCGACAGTGATCTAGGCAAACACGGCGATACGGGGACTAGCGAAGTTGAAGTGGTGCGTGCCGTCCTCGACGGACGAGCCGACGCAGGCGCAATCGGCAGCCCCTTCTGGAACACTGTGCGCAGCGAGCGCCTGGTGCCCGAGGGTGCGCTTACCGACATATGGTCCTCGCCCCCCTACAATCATTGCATGTTCACAGCTCGGCCCGATCTCCACGTGGACCTGGAGCGTCGCTTCGCTGACGCGCTCTCCGCGATGGATTACCAAAACCCGATCCACCGCCTCATACTCGACGCCGAAGGGCTTCAGCGTTGGCTGCCGCCTCATCTTGGTGGCTACGACGCTTTGCGCGAGGCAGCAACCCAACAGGGATTCTTCAAGCAGCCACTTACCAAGTCAGCCGCGGGATGACCTTGCGACAGCCTAATCGCCCACGTGAATTTCTCAGGGAAGCCAAGAACTGCCTCAAGCGCAGTTGAAGATTCTTGCTAACCTATGCGCGTGTTCGCCTTCGCGCTCGAAGGCGTGTCGGACTGCATCGAACGACTCGGAGAGGGGGAAAATTTCGCGCGTAACAAGCAGATCAGCATCCTCCGCTCCCACCGGATGCCAGTACACACCCTCAGCAGTGATGGTCACTTCCGGCACGAGATCGGCTCGACTAACTGCGACACCTTTGGTTGCAAAGCCACGCAACGCGATCCGGCGTATCACGCGGTCTTCTGCTGCAATTCTTTCCTCGTCGAGGAATCGACGGAACTCCTCAGCCTCCGCATCGGTCGAAACACTCGCCGCCAATCGCACTCGAAAACCTTGCTCGCGAGCGCGCTGGATGCCTTCGCGCGTGCGCGCCCATGTTCCGGGCCCGCGATGGAGGTCGTGCAGCCCTGGCGTGGCGCTGTCCAAGCTGATCTGCAGGACAATTCGATCTCGCGGCAACGCTCGCAAGCTTTCCGCGCGCGACCCGGTAAATAGCATCCCATTGGTGAGCACTGTGGTCGGGGCGGCTGCAGCACAAGAGAGCAGAATCTCCCCGATCTCGTCCAGCAGAAACGGTTCGCCCCCGGTCACGAAGATTTCTTTGACGCCAAGGGTCGCCGCTTCACGGGCGATCCGCCGCACGCGTGCGAGTCCTAGTTCTCGTCGTGGCGCGGAGGGTGACGAACGCACGCAGCAGTAGTCACAACGCAGGTTACAGTCGAAATTCGTGTAGAGCCAGATCCGCGAGCCCAGGGGCCGACTGTCTTCGGCGGGGGCGGGAACAGCCCCGCGCCGGAAGACCCACCGCGCGCGGCCGTTTTCGACCCTGGCTTCCAGCAGTGGATTCCCGGTGAACCGGCACCAGGTTTCCAACTCAGGCCCTAAACTTTCTTCGTCTCCGACCAGCGCGACCAAATCGCCCGAACGGGTGCTGCGCAGAGCAGCGATCAGCTCCGGCAACAGGCCAGACGCAAACGTCTTTCGCCCAATATCCAGATCGATGTCAGCCTTCAATGGAATGCGTGTGTTTCGCAGCTGTCGCAGGACTCGGTGATAGCCTCGTCCTGAGCGCTTCCCAACCCGCAAGCGACAGCATCGCAGAACAGCTTCGTTTGAGTGTCGCACGGGCACGACAGCCATGTTCTACGGCGAATGCTTCCCCGGACCGAACCCTCTGCGCCTTCCTGAGGAACGAGATCAGTCGTCCCACAGGAGCGCCGTCCGCTATGCTATTGGGCGTCCATCCACGCGTCGGACCCCGCGAGCTTGACGGCTACATTCGAGAAGTAAAGGTGGAACGCCCCGCCGTCGGCCGTCCCTCGATGTTCGGTTGAGATGAGGAGAGGGCCGGCTTTCTTGTAGCCCGTCCACGTTGCCATGACGACACTCGGCTTCGCGGATCCGCCGTGATGGAAGAGAAATTCGTCCACCCGGTTGTCAGCTCCAATAAAGAGATCCCAAGTGTCTCCCGGCGTAAAGCCGCCAGCCTCCGGAGGGTATTTCACCTCAAGCTGGTCAGCCGAGCCCTTCCCGAGCGGCAGTTTCTGCTTACCCTTATCCGTCACCGCGGGGGAACTGTCCCAAATGACATGGAAGGGGAAGACAAGCCAGTATTGATCGTTGACGAAAGACGGTTCGACGCTGTTCTTCACGTTGTCAGGTTGGCTGCTCAGCTGAGAGCGAAGGTACGTAGCCTTGACGGGCTTGCCCTCCTTATCTTTTCCTTCGTAGGAGACTTGGCCGGTCTTGGGCTCCCAAACCCATGAACGGGAGATATTCACTCCGGGGAACTGAACGTTGAAGGTATAGCGGATCGCGTCAATTTGCCCAAACGAGTCAAGGCCATAAGTCTTGGCAAGCTGCTCGGCAACGGCTGGGCGCGTCTGTGCCCGGGAAGTTGCCGCAATGAACAGCATCCCAAAAACCAGGAAACGGATCGTGGTTAAACGGCTCAACTTGGCCATGTAGGCTCCTCCTCTGTGAAGTCGGTGCAGAGTGAATGTGTGTAGGATGATGCACAAAGGTCCCTGGGTGCGGAAATTTCACGTGGTGCAGTTCGCTTCACTCTGACTGGTCCGCTGAGCACTGCAGGGCGGCCGATCGTCTGATCCGAAGCAAAGCGATAGCGACAGCAGCTACTGCCACGGATCCGTATTCCAGCAGCATAATCCAGTCAGGAACCAACCACGGCCGTCCAAGGGTGCGCAGATGCCAGACATAATAAGTAGGGATAATACTCAATGTCCAGATGATGATTGGCAGCGTCGAGATCGAGCGCACCAACGGCAGCAGCCACAGCATGTACCAGGGATATACAACCGGTGCACAGAAGAGCGATGCCGCCATTGGCCAAGCAAACGCGTCCGCAGACCATTCCGCGGACCTTCTTCTTATCCAGATCGCGGTAAGAAAGCCGACCAGCACTGCCAGCCCCGCCACAACCTGTGGAGCCATCACTCGCTTGAGCGTAGCGAAAACGGGATCATTAAAACGGAACCTCTGCACGTAGGTGCCGAGCGAGCCGACGGGAATGCGGCCGTGGTCGAGAAATGGTACATACAGAAGCCCGAACACGATTGCCGCCAGCACACCGTCGCGGACGCGAATACGCCTCCAATAGAGTGGTGCCAACACTATCGGTAGAAATTTCACTGAAACAGCCAACCCAAATGCCAGGGCTGCAACGGCACGCCAGCGTCTCAAAAGCGCGGCCGCGGACACCAACAGCAGCAGCACACCGACAATATCGATGTGACCACTTCCTGCCACTTCAGTCGCGAGCAGTGGATGCCAGGCATAAGCCAAAACCCAGTGCTCTCCCTGCCGGGTCCGACGCAACAGATCGATCAACACAAACACAATCGCCAATTCGCAAACGACAAATGCTACTTTCAGCGCAAATGTAGACTCGTGAATCGCGGTTACGGCGCGGAAGAACAGCTGTGCCCCTGGTGGATATGGGCTCGGTACATCCGGATTATTCAGCGCGCGGGTCTCAGATGTGTGCAAGCCGGCGAGGGCAGGTTCGTTCGGAACGAGGATATAAGGGTTATAGCCGAGCCGCTGCACACGGCCATCCCAAACATACCGGTGAATGTCATCATCTGGGCCTGATTGCATCTGTAGAAATTGAAAATGCCACAGAGCAGCCAGCACGAGGCCGATGACGATGACATGCCGCGGAAATCTTGGGTTCGAGAAGAATTCACGGATGGCGAGCAGGTATGCGACGCCAGCTACACCCAGCGGAATGATGAAGGCCGGTCCACCCGTGCCGCTGAAGTTGCGGGAGCAGATCGTCAGCGCCACAAGCAGGACCACGCCGAGTCCGTACAGCCTGTGCGAGGGTGTGAGTTTCAAAGCTCTCCCAAACACTGCCGCAGGTGCGTGACTACTTCTTCCCACTCATCGAACCAGGCCGCGGTTCGCGGCGCCTTCGCGGGAGCGAGCCGCAGTTCCCGAGCCAACCGAATCAAATCGTTTGCGACGTCAATGTCATAGAAGGGTTCCGTGAAGCTAGTTGAGAGTTCAAGGGCTTTCGTGCGCGTCAGCAATCTGTCGAGCGCGCTCATTGTTCCCATACCATCGCCTTCGAAGAGCGACTCGTGAGCGGCCTTGGCGCCAACCAGATAGTAGCCTCCATCGTGGGTTGGCCCGACAACCACGTCATGCGTGGCGAGTATTTCGAACGCTCTCTCCAGAACCGAGGGCGCGAGGTGGGGACTGTCGCTATTGAACGCAATGACCTGCTCTAGGCCGCTGGCAGTGAAGTGTCGAAAAACAGAGGTGAGTCCGGCGGCGAGACCTTCTCCTTTTTGCGGTACGACCCGCACTGTATTACCTAACAGGTCCGCCAATTCGTCCTGATCCGAATCCGGGCACATCACCGCAACCTCCACGCTCGTCAATGACTTTGCCAATGCGAGGGTATCCGCCAAAAGGCAGCGATACAGCGCTGTCACTGCGGAAGAAGGAAGTCTCTCGATCAGACGGGTCTTGACCATGGCCGGCCTTGGGGCTTTCGCCATGATGACCAGGGTGCGATTTTGAGAAGAAAATGGCACGGGGGTCTCGCTAGAGGATTCCTTGAGAGATGGGCGATCACTGCTTACGCCGGTCGCGGTGTGCTCGCTCTTCGACGTCGAAAATAATAGCGTACGATCCGGCTCAGGGTGAACCACGCCGCTCCTATCGTGCCCTTCACCGTCCCGCTAATTTTGGACTTTCCAATGCGCGGGTAGTAGCTCACAGAGACTTCCACGATGCGAAATCCCGCGATGGCCCCTTTCAAGATCATTTCCACCGCCCAACCGTAGGTCGCCTCTTCAAGGGCGAGCGCTCGTAGCACATCGGCGCGACCGGCGCGAAACGGACCGAGGTCACTGACCTTCACGCCATACAAAAGCCTGATCAGGCCGGCGGCGAGGCGATTGCCGAACGATTGGTGCCACGGTAGCGCGCCGGCGTTATTTTTGCCGCTGAATCGCGACCCGAGCGTAATGTCAGCCCGCCCCTCGATGATCGGAGCCAAGATAATCGGCAACTCCGAAGGGCGGTCACTGTAGTCTCCGTCGAGGAAAACGATTACATCAGGATTGCTCGTATTCGCAATCCCCGTCAAACAAGCGCGTCCGTATCCTCGCCGAGGCTCCTGGATTACTTGCGCCCCCATCCTTCGGGCAATCTCGGGCGTCCCGTCATTCGAGTTGCTGTCGACGACGATGACCTCCGTCGTGAGATCGGACGGGAGATCTGCTAAGACGCGCTCGATCGCCTGCGCTTCATTATGCGTGGGAATGATGACGGACACTCGCACGTGAACTTGGCCCGATCACCACCACGGGGACGATGGCCACCGCTGTGACAGCCAGGCGTCAACGCCCCATCTCCGGCCAGCGCGTCCGATCGCTAGCCCCAGCGATGCGAGCACCGGTACCAGCAGTTCCCAGATCCAAGCGGTGCCCCACTCCGACATCCAAAGGCTGCCGAGATACAGAAAAACCACGAAAGCGACGGGACGGGTAAGTAGGCCGATGACGAGCAGGATCCCGAGAGAAAGCTCGGCTGCGGCCTGCATCGGACCTGCCACCGCAGCATGACTTGCTACAAGGCCCATCACAGCCTTCCACGCAGCAGGCGAGTGTCCCGACTTGATGTAGTAGCTGATTACGCCGGCGTAGCCTGCGGGTGTGTAAGCACCTTTCCCAAGATTTTCGAAGAAGACCCACACAAGCTCCGTGCCAACTGTCAGGCGAACCAATGCCAGCCCGTTTGCGGCGTCGAGTGTGCTCCCCGATCTTATCGTCTGGTTTTGCATTGGACTTGCGTTTATTGTCATCGTAAACCTCTTCCAACAAATTCGACTTGCGCCTTGGGAGACCGCAATCTTAAACGTTTATGCTTGTCCAAGCTAGGTGGATGTAACGACGGGCCGCGCTTTTGAGTGGAGGCGGAACTACTTCGTCGAAAACGTTGCGCGGTAGGATAAGGAGCTCCTCGCGGTGAACGCGCGGCCATACCCCGCCGAACGTGATCCTTTGTGCTTTCGCGAAGGGCTAGCACCTACGTCCATAGGCTCGGGTTATCTGGCTCTGGTGGGCTACCTGGCTCTAGCCTTCTCCAGATGAACCAGTCCGCAATCCGTATGGCTCCAATCGCTGCCACAATACCCCCTACGAATCCCAAAAACAGGTCGCCAGGCAAGTCGAATGCGAGAAAAAAAAAGGCCGCTATCAGGGCAAGATACGAAATCCGCAAGAAGGACTTCCGCCAGTTCGGTACTCCGATGGTTTGCAGGCACTTCGGGCATGGAAACGACGACGGACGTGGTCGTCTACGGCCGCGTTCATCATAGGTATCAATCTCGCTCCACCGGAAGGAACCCTTGCAAAGAGGGCATCGCGGCAGATTCGGCAGGAAGTGCGCTAAAAAAAGCCAAACTAGCCATTCGACCACCAGTACAACAAGAATTGGCCGGGCGATGTGTGAAGGCGTTGCGGAGATTGGTGGGATTGTGTACATCCTTTTCCGACGAGGCGACATCGTTGCATGGTAGCCGCCCACGATGCGTACTCTACACCCATAAAGCTCAACGAATCGCGAAAGTGCCCGATAACGGGGCGGTCTCAATGGGTCGTCGCAACACTTGCTCAAAGTCTAGTTGGATGAGTGTACAAGGCTGATTTCGTTCGCGAGCGTTAATCCAACCGGAACACTGCCCTGTTTAGGTTCTGATAGAGTACTCCCGTACAGATCGATTCACGATGGGAAGTATTGTCAGGTCAATTGATGAGATGGCGTTGCATCGACCGGTTGAGCTGGCAGGGATTGTCGGTAACTTGGAACTGAGCCGTGGCCGGTCTCCCCAAACGGGCCTTCTCAGGAGTTGCCCCCAATTCAGAATCACGCGGTTTCCGCAGCGATAGCCGCCGCTGCGATCAGCTTGGTCGCATTTGGTGCATTTGCGATCGGCGCACTAACCATGCGATGGGTGCCTTCGCACTCAATCTCCGCTCGCTGGGGTATACTCGCCGCAGTCGCACACCTCGCAGTCGGTACCAAACAAAGGAGAATCCACTATGAACCGCTTACTTGTTGGACTGGCTGGCATCGCAGGAGTCGCCTTTTGGGTGGTGGCGGGTGCCCGCTCTGCTCCGCAGCAATCCACACCCTCTGTGCACTATATTGAGGGCAGCACATACGAGAAGCAGCGCGCCTACTCCGCAGCGGTGGTGACGCAAGGCGGCAAGATTGTTTGGGTCGCCGGTCACGAAGCCATCGACGAATTGAACGGCAAACTCGCCGGCGATTTCCTGGGTCAAGCTCGGGCGACTTTCGCGAATATAGACGCAACCCTGAAGAGCAGCGGAGGAAGCCTCCAGAACCTGGTCACCATGACCGTCTTCATCAAAGATCCCCGTTATGGCGGCGATTTGTTGAAGTTGCGCCACGAGATGTTCCCGAACGGTAAGTTCCCGGCCAGTACCTTGATTACGATTTCCGACTTCGCGCGGCCGGATATGCTGATTGAGATTCAAGGCGTGGCGGTAATCGCCAAGTGACAATCGAGCGGAGATTCCTAGAGACAATTCTAACCAGATAAGTCCCGAGAAACGCCATTACCGCTAAACAACCACCGTGTGTTAAAACCAGACCGTGCAGGGAACGAGAAGGAGCGGAAATGAATCGTCCATTTACGATGTTGGTGCTCTCCGCAGCGCTCGGATTTGGGGCGCTTCACGTTGTAGCTCAACAATCGGGAAACTCGAGGCAGGAAGGGCAGGCTAACCCAACGGCAGATCCCGATGCCGACCGTGGCAATGCCGGGGCAATGAAGTTCCCGCTGGCCGCGCCTGCGGGCAAGGATTCCGGCGCTATCGCCAAGGCTCCGCCGGGATCCGTCAATCAGGGCGCCGTTGACGAGAAGACTTGGAAGTATGGTCACAGATTCGATCCGCCGCCGAATGCAAAGATCTGGAACCCCGTGAAGCTCAAGCTGATGCGCGGCGAGAAAGTGACCGGTGGAACTGTCTCGGCGGCCTCTGATCCATCAACCTACTGCGCCATGGCGAATGCCGGATATGACTTCATCTGGACGGAAATGCAACACAGCCCGCGCGGGTGGGAGAACGTGGCCAAAATGTGGCAGGCCTGTCCCCACGCGAAGGCGGTGCCGGGAGTTCGTGTCGCCTATGCGAATGAGCGCGAGATTCAACATGCCATGGACGAGGGCGCGCTCGTGGTTGTGATCCCGACCGTCAGAACGTTCGACGAAGGCGTGGCCGGAAGAGACTGGACCTATTTCCCACCGCTTGGCAAGCGCAGCCAGGGCGCCGGGCAGGCTTATTCGCCTGCCTTCTGGGGCAATGTTCCAGGAGGTTATCGCAATACGATCAATGACAACGTCGTTCTGATTGAGATGATTGAGACGGTCGGCGGTGCGGCCCAGGCTCGCGAGATCGCCTCGATTCCCGGCGTGGACGCTTTATTTGCGGCCAGCTCGGACCTCGGTAACTTTTCAGGATACAAACAGGGTGATCCCGATTACGAGCGGCTGATTAACGTTGTGCATGATGCCGCGCTCGCATCTGGAAAGCGTCTGTGCGGTCCGTTGATGTGGCGCGACCGCCCCGACTTCACCTGCTTCCAGGCCGGCAGCGAGACTGCGGCAATCGACAGGGGCGTGGCCGCAGAGCTAGGAGATTTGAAAGACACGCAAGGCAAACCCGAAGTCGGGCCCTACGGCAAGCCGTAGAGAATTGTTTTCACCTCGGGCATCAAAATCGAGATGGGTTATAGGAAGCTCTCCGGGTTGGACGTGGCCTCCCGTGAATGGGTAAATGGCACTCGGCCCTGGTCGCTTACCGGCCAGTTGTTTTCCAAGTCGCTAAAAGCTTAGTTCACGCCTTCAATTGGCGCGCGATAAACGCCTTGACCATCTCCCGCGCCCGGTCGGTTTGCGGTCCCGGATTGGCGACCCACTCGTGCTCGGCGCCTTCGAAGATCTGGAATTGGATATCGCCTCCGGCCGCGCGGTACGTCTCAACGAACTTTTTCTGAAACTCGGGCAGGACGTTGTCGTCGAGCGCGCCCGCCATGATCAGCAGCGGCACGAGGGTAACGGCCTCGTGACGATCCAGGATCTCCTGTGGATTCGATTCATGGATGGTGTCCCACGGATTGAAGAAGAGCTTGTTGTTCTTGACCATCCCGTCGCGCTTCAACTTCTCCGCGTTATTGAATCGTCCGAACGTATCGCTGATTGGCGAGCGCATCGCGGCATACGCCACCGAGGCGTCGAGCTTCGGCGCTGCGGCGAGCAAAATCTCGTTGTAACGCGGATCGTGCGGGCGCATGCACAGGAGTTCGGCGACGTGACCGCCGCTCGAGCTCCCGTAGATGCCGATCTTCGAGGGATCGCCATTCCACGTGGCCGCTTTCGACTTCAGCCAGCGCACGCCGTAGTTCGCATCCTGCACGCAAGCCGGATAAGGCGCTTCCGATGCCCAGGTCGTGTCGATGGCGACCACGAGCACGCCGCTGGATGCGATGGAGCGGTCCATCGGTTCCTCCGCCTTGCGGTCTTTGGCGTTCCAGGCGCCGCCATGCAGATCGAGCACGGTTGGGAATGGTCCCGTGCCCTTCGGCTGATAAATGCGGGCCATCAGCATGCGCCCGGCCGAGTTGCGTCGCATCTCGACTTCGCTCACCGTGAGCTCGAAATTTGCCGCCGGATCGTACGCCGTCTTTGTGGCCCGATCAGCCGCAGAAAGGAGGCGCGATCCAGAAACCGACGCGATGGGTAAGCCGGCTGCGCCGAACGCAGTCAGCGTCTGAAGAAATTGCCGACGTCCGACGGTATGCTCGTTCATACTGACCTCCATGCCCACTGATCACAACCGGGGCTCGCAATTGCACCGGGACAGTTCCGAGGGCCAGCCACTGGAACCCGGACGGATCGCGTCCTGACGACCCGAATTGAGCATTCTTATACATCCGACGCTCTGCCCAGTAAACCACATTGTTCTTCCTGTTATTGCGCCGAATCCCTCGGCGGGCTCAACAAGCGAACGTATGGCATTGCGGGAACGCGGGCTAACTTCTGACAAACGCAATTCTCGGTAAAGTAGAAGTTGAAAGCCCTAAGCGTCCGTTGGAGGTGAGCCACCTCGGCGCCACATCCAGACAGAAGCGAATATCCCCTCAGGTTGCTATTCGTAGTACTCGGGAGACTTCTTCAGTTTGGCGTTGGCCGCGAAGTCGTGCTCGATCCACAATTGCGTGTTCGTTTTCTTGATGTAATCCTCGATCATAGCCCGGCTCGCTAGGGACTGTTCTTTGCTGAACTCGAACGTGGGCACCCTGTTCACCTTCCGCTCCTCAGGATAGTGGTAGAGGTCGCCGGCCAGCATCACGTTCCCGGTTTTGGCCAGTTTCAGGATCAGCACCTGGTGTCCGGGTGTGTGACCCGGAGCTGATTTGATGATTACCTTGCCGTCGCCGAACGCATCAAATTCGTCGGTCGTAAGAATTGTGGTTTTGCTGTTCTTCAGTTCGCTGTAGTTCCTGGGGTCAACCCGCGCCGGGGGTGGGTTCGCAAACATCGCATCGCGTTCCACTTGCCGCACCAGCCACCTGGCACCGGCAAACTCGTTTGCGTTGGCGATGTGATCGACGTGATAGTGCGACAGGCTGAGGCAGGTGATCTCAGCCGGGGCATACCCGATCGCGGCAAGCTGAGACTTCAGCGTTTTCGTGGAGCGGAAGAATCCCTGTGTCGCCGGTGTGCCGTCATCCTTGATGGCTGTGTCTGGAATAGCCCCGACATCCCACATCAGCGTGCCCTTCGGGTGTGCCACCAGATAACACGGAACAGCCATCCTAGTTTCAGCGAGCTCTTCTTTTTTGAAATTGAACAACCCAACGTCGATCCCCTCGATCACGCCACAATCGAAAACGTACAACCTCAAGGTCTTGGGCGGCGTAGCCTTACGCTGCGGCATCGCCAAAGCTGCAACAGCGGCGACTGCCATCACAAGCACGCACAGAGCAGCCCTCATTGTGGAAAGCAATCTCGACTTTGCCATGGCGCACTCCTATGCGAGAGAGTTCCATCTCGCTTGAGTAGCACAGACTTCAGTCTGTGGGTTTCCGCGAAAACTGCGCGCACGCCCCTCGCAGCGAAACCCCGCAAACTAAAGTCTGTGCTACTCGCCTAATCCTTCGGTTTGTTGGCCTCGGCAGCGGCTTTATCCCGTCGTTCCTGATCTTCCTTTGTCAACGGGCCTGCGTAGTTCTGGGAGCCGCCTTGCCGCGAGTACCGCATGACTACAGCTCCATCGGCTCGCTTGATCTGGTCAACGATGGCGTTGGGCACGCCCGACTTCGCCGGACGGATGACCAGGGTAAGCTCGTCGCCGGGCTTGAAAGTATCTTTGGTCCAACCATCATCGGCCATCATGGACTCTGGAGAACCGACTTCCCCTGTCCACTGCACGGATTTGCCGCTATCGTCCTTTGTGGTCCAAGCAAGCAACACGTGGGGATTTCTCCAATGATAGTCCACCAGCGTACCCTTGAGTGTCACTTCGTCTTGTGACCACGCCGCATTCCCGTGATGTGCGAGAACAGGCGAGGTCAACGTGAGAAGTAAAATGGTGGAGGCCAGCATTGCAACGGCGAGCATCGCGCGCGACATCGTTACCCTCCTCTCGATTTCAATTCCTAGCAACAAGCCTTGGGGATCTACCTCAGCGTCTTACTGTTTCGGAAGCGTGGGTACGGTATTCGCTTCGTTAAAGTGAATACTGTCGGACGGCACACAGAAATTTTCCCCGATCTCTGTGTTGGGGACCAGCGTGATCGTGCCGGTTGTCGTCCACGGCGCCGTATAAACTTTTGGATCGTTAATCGTCAACGTTAGTTGAAGCAGTCCGTAGTTGACGCGCTTGTAGCGTTCCTCGACCCGCATTTCGTCGCTGTGCGGATAGCCGCCGGGCCTTCCAGTCCCAGTATTCTGAGCCGCGGCTGCGGCGATCCAGGTTCTGTCGTCATACCCGTTCGACTCGACAACGAACGTATCGCCTTCCCACTTTCCCACCGCATACCCCAAATATCGCCCAATCGGCGGATTCGACGGCAATTTGCGCCCGTCCGTCCAGATGTCGCGCCACGTGTGTCCCCACTCGAAGAATTGCACGACTCGGTCCGGCAGCACAACGAACTCAAAGCCGAAGTTGTACGTCAACCAACGCGGCCACCCGAAGGGATCGCACGTATTCTCAGGATCTTTCGTGTTCCACTGGGGCGAGTCGCTTTGGTACGACTCGAATAACTTCTGCCCGTAAGGAGTAAAGGGCGGAACCGCTTTCACATTCATCGGCATGCCGTTGACTTCCAGATCCCTGGGATTGCCGCTCCAAACTCCAGCGATGTCGTGAACATCAAAGGGGCGTGTGTCCACGTTCGCCTTCTTGCGACCCTCCTTCTTATACGCTTCGTTCTCGCAATGCGCGCATGGTCTCCAGCCCGGCCCTGGAGTAACTAAGGGCACCTCCAACCCCGGCCGTGGAGGCTTTGCATCCGCCGCGTCTCCTGTTTGGCGCGGGGCCTGCTGCTGGGCGAACGCGGCGGGAAGCGGGCTGAGCAAAGTGGCAGAAACCAACATGCCGAGAATCGCAAGGCTTCGCATACTTGTCCTCCTTCGGCAGGTGTGTGCCGCTCAAAACAAAGTAAGACAACCTGCTCAAACGCATAGCCGGATAAGGACACACAAAACAACTACAGCGAAGATTGCACTATGGACGGACCTGAGCCTGCGGGAATCATAACCGAAACTCCTCCCGCTGGACAGCCTTTGCCTATTCTATTGGCTATCGGCTATGGCTGAAATCCGACACTTCGCCAGAGCGCCGCACAGTCATAGACCGCTCCGCCCTGGATCACCGTTTCAACACGGCGGATGTTGCTGATGTTTTCCAGCGGATTGGCGCCCAGGATCGCGAGGTCCGCCCTTTTCCCAACCTCCAGTGTACCGGACTCTTTTTCGAGCCCCATCACACGAGCGGGCACGATGGTGGCCGCCTGCAGCGCCTCCATGGGCGTAAAACCCGCTTCCACATAAAGTTCCATTTCACGATGCACACTGTGTCCAGGCACGGTCTGATCCGTACCGACGACGATGGGCACTCCCGCCCGATGCAGAGCGGCAACAGCCTTCAGGAAAGCAGCGAACCGTGCTTCGCCCAAGTCCGCCCCAGCGGGACCGGGTCCGGTGTTGCGGACCTGAGTGGAAAGTGTGGGAGCGACTTTTGCTACACCGGGCTCGAAACTTTCCAAGGGCTTTCGCCCTGTTCGCTCGACCATCTCGAACACCGCCAGGGTTGGGTCCACGACCGTGCCATGAGATTTGAGGAATTGGATCGCCTTACGGGACGATTCTGAATCTGGATCAAAATTGCGGAGGGCGTTCAAAACTTCGGCCCGATTTGCGGCAGAGATCCGCGCGGGAATTTCCGGAGCCATCATTTCAACGATATAGACGATGTGATTGATTTGATCCATGCCGGCGGTGACGCCATCGAACCCGGTAAGTCCGTCAGGGATATGTCCGGTCACGGTCATACCCAAGCTGTGAGCTTCGGCGGTGACGACAGCAAGATTCTCCCTTTTGACGGAGCTGTAGATTTTCATCTGCTGGAAACCGGCATCGTGGTAGCGATGGACCCATTCGCGAGCCTGCTCAGAGTTGTCCACGCGACTAACGCCGAGCGCAATCGGCGACGAGCCATCCACCATGCCCGCCAGCAGCAAACGCGGCCCGACGCCTCGACCGGACTGAATAGCGTTGCGCACCGCAGTAATGAATTCGAATTCGTTGCCGCAATCTCGGACCGTGGTGACCCCGGCAGCAAGGTATACCGGCCCCCATTCGACCTGTTCGAAGTGCGCGTGCATATCCCAGAGACCAGGTACGATGGTCTTGCCGGTGACATCCAAGATCGTGGCATTTGGCGGCACAGAAATTTCGCGGCGCGGCCCGGCGGACGATATTTTCCCGCCCTGGATCACCACGACGGAATCGCTCAGCGCCGGAGCACCAGTGCCATCGATCAGTGTGCCTCCCACGAGAGCCAGCGTGTCGTGCGCATTGCCCCGACGCAATTTGCTGGAGATTTCTGTTAGAGCGGCCATCTCGTCCTCGGCCGCGCGCTGCACAAAGCTGCCCAGGTTGTCTTCGAGATCAGGCCTGACCGCCTCAAAATGATCTTGTTCGCCGTCGACAGTGACCAGCGCGGCCAACCGGCTCTGCGAGTCCAACCAGAGAGTCTCGCGGCCCCATACGAGGCCGCTAACGCTGAAGCGTTCCAAATGAACTTTTCCATCTCCCGCGGCGAACTCGTCCGGCCCACGGTCTTCGATCGATAGCTCCCCCGCAGAAAAAGTTTGAAACGTCTTCGGACGGCCTGAAATTTGCCACTTGCGAATGAGCATCATCTGAAGCGACGCGGGAGCATATGTGGCGATCGTGAAGAAGCGCGCAGGGCGCTCGGAAGTGTGCCATTCATTCCGGTTGCGCGTCAGAATCCTGCCATTTTCCACGAGTACCGTTTCATCGATGGGCGTGCTTCGGGCTATGGCGCCATGGACTTCCATGGACCGCGGCACAAGATCGCGACCCATGCGCACATACGCGTCCAGCGGGACATCCCTGCCGCGATCGTTGAAATGAAATGTGACGGAGAGCTGTAGTTCGTCACCTTCTTGCTGAAGGGAATACTTTTCCTCGCCGATAGGTTGCTCAAACTTGTGAAGACGGAACCTGCCTTCTTCGACCAATCCAATCGCGCCCGGGTGCTGCTGCGGGGACGAAGGCCATACGGAAATCGCAACCGCGAACGCGCTGCCAATTCCGAGCAAAGCCAGAGCCCGCTTTCGGTGTTTGGTGAGCATCATTCGCTTCTCCAAGGTCTACAGAAGTTCTCCGAATTGTCAGCCGCTCAGCGCTAATCGCGCACATCTCGAGAGACGCCGTTACCGGCAACCGGGATTCGCCGCTTTGCCGGTTCAATAAGTTTGATAGCTCCTTGACGATAACCTACCTTATTAGGTTCTTTGGCATATAATCGGCGTGACCTCGGCCTAGGGGCTGACAGCCGCGATTGTTTGGAGCAGCCATGGGAAACAGAGGACGCTCGATTCAGCGAATAGCGTCAGTGGGAGCCGTCATATGCATGACCTGGGCGCTCCTGTGGCCAAAATCTCCGACCCCCTTAGCCGCAGCGCACGCACCGCAGTCCTCCTCGCAATCGACGCCGGATTGGCAGGCAGCGGCAGGTGGCAGGATGGCGTTCGATAGCGCCACGGTCAGCGAGAATACAACCGCTCCTCCCGCCGCAAGGTTTTTCAATTTTCCGCTGGGACCCGGCGACGTTTACATTCCGAATGGAGGAAATTTTAGAGCGCGCAATCTGCCGTTGGCTGCCTATATAGTTTTCGCATTCAAGATCACTCCCAGTCAGGAGCAATTCCTCACCTCGCAGTTGCCCAAGTGGGCGACTACGGAGCGGTTCGATATCACCGCAAAAAAGGAAGGAAATCCCACCAAGGATCAAATGCGCTTGATGATGCAGGCTCTCCTTGCTGATCGCTTCAGGCTCGCAGCCCACTATGAAACGCGGCAGGTTCCGGTGTTCGCGGTTTTGGTGGATCAGCCGGGAAGCTTGGGCCCGCTGCTTCAGCGACATCCAAAGGAATTAGCTTGCCCAACCACACCAGCGGTCCCCAGCCCGCCGCCTACCGCCCCACCACAAGCATTCGACACCCGGTTCCCGGGCACGTGTGGAGGGATTGTGGGCATGACTCCGAGCGCTCCTGGTCGCACGCGCGTAGGCGCCCGCAATGTGCCTATGGAACTCATCGCCACTTCCATGATGGGAGGAGACACCGGCCTGGACCTTCCCGTTGTCAACAAGACGGACCTCACCGGTAGGTACGATTTCGCGATCGAATTTGAGCCGCAGGAAGCCTCATCTGCTGGAGTGAAGTCGCGGCCCGACGTGACTGGACCAACCTTCGCGGAAGCTCTCAAGGAGCAACTCGGCCTCAAATTGGAATCCCAAACGGGTCCAGTGGATTTCCTCGTGATCGATTCCATCGACCAACTCTTGCCAAATTAAAAGATCAGGGTAGACACGACGATAGCGGGGATTGGGTATCTGAAGTAGAGAGCTATTTTACAGCGGCAATTGAATCAACGTGGATTGTTTTGGTTTTAGTGTCCAGCGTGCCCATGACCTTTACTTTCTGGGCGGCGAATTTCGCGGCTGTTCGCTGGTCGCTCAACGAGTAGGCGTTATTCCCGTCATACAAAATATACGTGGCGCCATGAGCGTCGATACACGCGGCGGCGCACTCGGCATCGGTCGGTCCCATTCGCATTTGAGAATGATCTGCGCGAGCGCACACATCGTCTGTAATGATGCCTGTGAAAGTCTGCTTGCTCTGCGCAGCGCATAGCCCAACAACTGCAAGAAGAGCCAAGCCCAAATTCGTCGTAACTGCTCTTTTCAACTCTCTCACTCGATCCCGACCCTGACGGGGCCTACGCCCCTCCTGCGTTAGCACTATTCACGTCACGCTACGGACCGCAATTTCCGAATCCCTATCCTTGCGAGAAAGCCGCCTAAAGCGTGACTATTCGCCTGGAGTCATGAGGTGCGCCGTTGTCGTACCCGGATTCATGAGCCACACCCCGTTCTGCGAGCGTTTGTCGGACAATCCCGTCGATTGCGACGTGGCGCCTGGCAAGGCAATCGTCATGTGCATTCGCGCGTGTTCTTTGTCGGCTCCCAAGTAGTGGTACCACACCGACCCGTACTCCGGCTTCACGCGGGTTCCGTCCTTTTCCATCGTGTCGAGCGTTGCCTGCGTCTTGGCTTTGTCGCCCAGCGCCTCAGCTTTTAGATTCTGAGCCTCCCTGGGTAGATTGCCTTCGCTGGTGCATTCAATCGAGACCGCCTGCTGCTCCGGCATGCCTGAGCGGTCAAAGCACACCAAACCGTTGGTACCTTTCCTCAGCGTTTCATACGTGAAGTCGGGCTTCCACTTGATCACCGTTGCGTCAGGGCGCAGATTCGGCGGAAGCGCCTGCAGGGCAGTGTTAATGGCGTCATCCTGCGACTGAGCCACGGCCACGGTGGAAACGGCGATTACAGCGACGACAAAAAACGCGATGCGTTTCATTTGGAATCTCCGATGAACCCTTGTTCGAATTTCCCTCTGACGCGCGGAAATATAACACATCAGTTCCTCAACATCCGCAATAACAAGCATTCAAAGTGGACTGTCTTTGGACTTAGGAGTTGACCGGTCTGATTTCGTCACTCCGCGGGCTTACTCGACCAGGAAAGCCCAATGAGAGCTGCCATTACGAGAAGAATCAGGAGGAAAATTACCTGCGTGAATGTTGATGACTCGCCAGCGAGGCCCGCATACGCCCCCAAGGAAACAGTCGCAAAAACAATAACCGCTAGTGCCACGAAGATCGACAAGATTAGGGAACCAACGCCGGGATCTTTCATCCTAACCGTACGTGTGACGTGCACGATTAGCAGCAACAACACGATCAAGTCCAGGATGCTCAGAAGGGTTGCCATAAGCGATGGACTCTACTCCATCAGCAAAACCGAAGCAAGCATCGGAATCCGACTGAGTCATCCAACAAGGAGCAATTTTTTGTAGTCGAACAAGTCGGCCTCTAGGCCTCTAGTGGTACAAGAATTGGAATCTTAACCGGTGCAATCTCCCCAATTGGTCCGGTTTAACTGTCGACTCTTAACTCTCGACTCTCAACTTGTTCTACAATCGCCGCCTTCATGCGCATCGCTTTTGACACCGGCGGCACCTTCACTGACTGCGTCTTCGTTCGAAATGGACGCCTGGAAATTCTGAAGGTGCCGTCCACACCGGGCAAGCCGTCCGAGGCGATTGCCAACGCCCTCGACGATATCCTGCGCAGAGTATTCCGCACAGATTATTCTGCACAGAGTATCCCCGGTCTGGAACTCATCTGTGGCACCACGGTCGGGACGAACGCACTCCTGCAGCGGAAGGGCGGGCGCGTCACCCTAGTGACGACGGCGGGGTTCGAAGACGTGCTCGAAATTGGGCGGCAGGCGCGCGCCCAACTCTACAATCTGCTGTTCGAAAAGGCGGAGCCTCTTGTTCCACGAGAGCGGCGTCTCGGTTTGCGCGAAAGGGTGGATTCAACTGGCAAGGCGCTGGCAGCTCCATTCGCTGCTGAAATCGCTCGAATCGTGCGCGCGGTGGTCCGTGGCAAAGCGGAGTCTGTTGCGGTTTGTTTCCTCTTTTCGTTTGTAAATCCGGCTCACGAGAAAATGGCTGCACGCGCCCTAGCTGCGACGGGGCTTCCGGTTTCCGTTTCGCATGAAATTTTGCCCGAATATCGCGAGTTCGAACGAACATCCACCACAGTCGTCAACGCCTACCTCGTGCCCGTCATGAGCGCGTATCTGTCGGAAATTGAGCGAATTGCCGAAGCGCACTCGCGAAGTAGCGCTGTTCGAACCAAAAGAGCGGTGCGCGTGGGCAGCGCTTCCCGGGTGCGCATTATGCAGTCGAGTGGCGGCGTTCTGTCAGCTGACGCGGCATCGCATGCGCCGGTTCGAACGATTCTCTCAGGCCCGGCGGGCGGCATTCTTGGCGCGCAGTATGTCGCAGAACTCGCAGGCTTTGACCGAATCATCACTTTGGACATGGGCGGAACGTCCACCGATGTAGCTCTCATGGACGGCGGAAACGAAAGCTCGCTCGCCACAACGAGTGAAAGCGTCGTCTCGGGGATGCCGGTCGCTGTGCCCATGCTGGATATTCACACTGTGGGCGCGGGAGGCGGGTCAATGGCGCGATTCGATCGGGCTGGGGCGCTGCGCGTCGGTCCGGAAAGCGCCGGAGCCGATCCGGGTCCGATTTGTTACGGGCGCGGCGAGAAGCCGACGGTGACGGACGCTAATCTCGTCCTGGGGAGAATACCTGCGTCCGGATTGCTTGGCGGCGCCTTCGAACTGGACCTTCCGCGCGCGCGGCGAGTCATGAGCAGAAAGCGGGGCCCGATGGCGTCGGTCGAGGCGTTCGCTCAAGGCATCGTGGACGTTGTCAACGCAGTTATGGAGAAGGCTGTGCGCGTCATTTCCGTCGAGCGGGGACACGACCCGCGCGACTACACGCTGGTGGCATTCGGCGGCGCAGGCGGGCTGCATGCCTGTGACTTGGCCGCGGCGCTCGAGATTCCGGGCGTGCTGGTGCCGTGCTTTCCCGGGGCGCTCTCGGCGCTGGGCATCCTGCGCGCCGACGTGACCAAGGATTTTTCGCGCACCGTCCGCCTGGAAATTCGAACCGTCGCGGAAGCGCGATCGAAACTCTTGCGCGTGTTCGAATCGCTCGAAAGGGAAGGGCGCAAGCAGATGCGCGCCGAAGGTTTTCCGAAACCGAGTTCCGTTCGAACGTACCGCTCGCTGGACATGCGCTACGCCGGACAATCGTACGAACTGAACGTGCCGTTCGCGGGCGATATCGTCGCGGCGTTTCATCGCGCCCACGAAGGCCGCTACGGCTATTTTGACCGCTCGCGGAGGTGCGAAGTGGTGAACGTTCGTGCGCGTTTCACGGGGCGAACGTCAAAACCTGAATTGCCAAAATTGGCGGGGGCGGGTCCGAATGCTGCGAAGGCACTCGTCTCAAAGGGGCCAGTGTATTTTCATGGCCGGCGGCTGACTACGGCTCTGTACGATCGCTCCAGGCTGCAGGCTGGGAATCGCATTCCCGGGCCCGCTGTTGTGACGGAATACAGCGCTACGACCCTCATTCCGCCGGATTGGGCCGGGCGCGTCGATCGAATCGGCAATCTCATCCTGGAGCCGCGCCGATGAGCGTGGACCCGATTCGGCTGGAGATCTTCAAGAATCTCTTCCACTCCGTGGCGGAGGAAATGGGGGCGGCCCTCCGGCGGTCTGCTTTTTCGCCGAATATCAAGGAGCGGCGCGACTATTCCTGCGCGGTTTTTGACGCTGCGGGCGACGTCCTGGCGATGGGCGACCATATGCCGGTGCATCTTGGCTCGATGCCAATGTCCGTCGCAGCCGCCTTGAACGCCCTCACGCTCGGCCCTGGCGATATCGCCGTCCTCAACGATCCCTACGCTGGCGGAACCCACCTCCCAGACCTGACGATGGTGATGCCCGTCTTCGCGGCGCGCTTGTCGCGGCCCCTCTTCTATATAGCCAATCGTGCGCATCACGCGGACATTGGCGGAGCGCACGCGGGTTCGATGGGGCTTTCGCGCGAAATTTACGAGGAGGGGCTGCGCATTCCCAGCGTGCACATCATGGAAAAAGGCCAAATCGCGCGCGACGTCATGGCGATCCTTCTTGCCAACGTTCGAACGCCGCGCGAGCGCGAAGGCGACCTCACCTCCCAGATCGCCGCATGCCGCATCGGCGAACGCCGCCTGATGGCTCTCGTCGACAAATATGGCAGCAGGGAAGTGCTCGCCTACGGCCGCCATTTGCTGGATTACTCGGGCAGGATGATGGCCGCCACGATCTCAGCGATCCCCAACGGAACGTACCGCGCCGAGGATTTCCTCGACGACGACGGCGTCACGGACGCGCCGCAGCGAATCGCCGTCACGATCCAGATCCGAAGGAAAAACGCCGAAATCGACTTCACGGGCAGCGCCCCGCAATGCGCGGGCAGTGTCAACGCGGTCGCAGCTATCACTCAATCTGCGGTCTTTTACGTCTTTCGGTGCCTGCTCGACGAGCAAGTCCCGGCTACGTCTGGCCTGATGCGGCCTATTCGCGTGATCGCGCCGCCTGGGACGATTGTGAATGCGCTGCCACCGGCTGCCGTGGCTGGCGGGAACGTCGAAACGTCCCAACGCATCGTTGATACGCTGCTGAAGGTGTTGGCTCGGGCGATTCCCCAGCGGATTCCAGCAGCGAGCCAAGGCACGATGAACAACCTGACCTTCGGCGGAATCGATCCGCGGGGTACCGGAGAACATTTCGCCTATTACGAAACTATCGCGGGAGGAACGGGAGGAACTCCGGGCCACCCGGGGAACAACGCTTCGCACACCCACATGACGAACACTCTCAATACGCCCGTCGAAGTGCTGGAGCACGTTTATCCCCTGCGCGTCCGCCGATACGGTTTGCGAACCGGTTCGGGGGGTGGCGCGAAGTTCCCCGGCGGGGAGGGGATCGTACGCGAAATTGAAGTGCTGACGGAAGTTCAGGCCGGCATTCTCTCAGACCGAAGAAAAATCCCTCCTTACGGCCTGTCAGGAGGATCGCCAGGGCGGCCGGGGAAGAATGAGATCATCGTCGTCGGTCAAGCGCGACAGCTTCCTTCGAAATGCACGTTTCGCGCCCCGGCAGGCGCAATCATACGGATCGAGACTCCAGGCGGAGGAGGGTGGGGCAAGAAGCAAGGAGGCAGGAGGTAACGCTGGGAGGAGGCTGGAAGCGAGGGAAATCTCCCCGGACGCGGAGAAAAGAAAAAAGCCTCAAAGCACGGAGGCCTTGAGGCTTTACTCGAACTTCAGCGTTGGGTTTAGAACTCGACGAGTTCAGACTTTTCGAGTGGAGCAGGCATTTGCAGCCGCGCCTTCGCAAGCGACTTGATCAGCGCACCTTCCATGTTTTCGGCGGAAGTGTTTCTTGCAGTGGCGAGTTCGCTGACGAGGAGGAACTTAGCTCGTTCCAGCATTTTCTTTTCGCGGAACGATAACGGTTTGGTGCGGCTAAGCGATACCAGACTCTTGAGTACGGCGGCGACTTCGATCAACTCTCCCGTCCGCATCCTTTCCGAATTTTCCTTGAATCGGTGTTTCCAGTCGTGGTGTGAGTTCGGCTTGCCCTTCTCCAAGAAAGTTAGAACTTTGAGCGTCTCGCCGTTTCGAATTACGTGCCTGAGACCTACGGAATCCGCGTTGGTAGAAGGAACCATTACCTTTAGCCCGCTCGAAATGATCTTCACCATGTAATACTTTTCGGTGCGTCCATTCAAAAGTCCGAAATTGATTTGTTCGATGCTTCCAACTCCGTGATTTGGATAGACGACCTTGTCCCCAATCTTGTAATCCATGGCCAGAATCCCCCTAGAGGTGAGCTAAGAAATTGTGTATCATTACGTTGCTCTAAGTCAAGATATTTCTTCTAGAATCAGCGAGTTATACGGCATTTTGCTGCAAGATTGGTCATCGAATTGCACATGAATTTTTACTGCATTTTTACAATGTGACTGGGCTCTTGAGTCGGCTGTGAATATGGGTTCGGGAGCCAAAAAGTCCACACTTCTCCCGGGTCGCTACCTTTTGCATTAGAATAGCTAAATGCTGATTTTAGCCGTAGATACGAGCACGCGCGCGGGTAGCGTTGCGGTGTTGCAAGACGCAGAGGTTTTGGCGGAGGTTTCAGGACTGGAGGAGACTCCGTACTCAACGCGCCTTTTTCGCGACGTCGCGGCCCTTCGGTCGAAGGCGCAATTCACCCTAGATCAGGTCGACCTCTTTGCTGTTGCGGCGGGCCCCGGCTCTTTTACCGGCCTGCGCGTGGGTTTAACGGCGGTGAAGGCCTGGGCAGAAGTGCATCGCAAGCCGATAGCGGCGATTAGCGGCCTTGAGGCAATCGCCTCGCAATTTCTGCACCTAACGCCTACGAACTTCTCAAAAGGCCTCATCGCGCCATTTCTCGACGCCCGACGAGGGTATGTTTTTGGCGCTGTCTATCGAAAGGCGATTCAAGAAACGGGTCATCTCGAACTCATCAGCGAAGAAGCAATTCTTCCGGTACAGGAATTCCTGGAGATGGTACGCGGGAGCTCCAACCAGCAAGCGGTCCTTGTCTCGCCGACTCCGGCGGCTGTTCCCATCGAGGAGGCCAGGATTATTCTCCCAAGCGTCCGGATCGAGCAAGTTCCGGCGGCGCTTGCACCATCCGTCGGAAAACTAGGGTATGAGCGGGCGCAGCGTGGTGCTTTGGTCGATCCAGTTCAGTTGGATGCCAACTACGTCCGGCGATCCGATGCAGAAGCGGCAACGAAGGAGCGGTGATGCGCACGCTGGCCGGGGATGGGGCGAAGGATCAACCCATGATTGCGCGCCGCATGCTCCCTTCAGACGTCGCTGCGGTTCTCGCCATTCTGCATGAGAGCCCCGAAGCGTCGTTGTGGACGGAGGCGAGTCTCAAGGAAGTAGCTTCGAAGGAGGGTGCCTGGGTGGCTGCGCTCGATGAGCGCGTTGTGGGATTCCTCGCGGGGCGCGCGGCTTCGGATGAATTTGAGATTCTGAACCTGGCAGTCGCGCCAAGCTATCGGCAGCGGGGAGCGGGAACGGGGCTCGTCAACGCTGCTCTCGCCTGGTTCCACACGGCGGGCGCCACAACAGCATTTCTCGAGGTAAGGGCGTCCAATAGCGCGGCAATTGCGTTTTATAAGCGGCTCGGTTTCAAGTTCTCCGGGCGCCGACCGAAGTATTACCAATTCCCTGAAGAGGACGCCGTACTGATGCGCAGGGACAAATTTTAGGCGGGCTCCCTTCGACGCTCAGGGCAAGCAAGTGGAGCCCGCGCCCGCTCCAGGCTCAAATGAGTTGGGGGCTTAAAAGCCGCGGCATCGTGCGGAGTGGCTGGTGAAAATTGCGAGCCGGATAGGGTTGGGGTGAACGCTCAAACCTACTCCACAGGGGCGCCCTTTTATGTTGTGTCCTTTTTTCGGAAAGTGACTTCTTGCCCGCAGGGAGCGGTTGGGGCACATTCCGACAATCCCTGCCGGCTCAACCGGTCGATGCAACACCCCCTAGCCAGTTGATCCAGCAATGCTCCCATCGAGAAATCGATCTGCACGGCGTGCTCAATCAAAACCTAAACAGGGCTTTTGTTTTGTTTGAATTGACGCAGGCGAACGAAATCAGCCTCGTAGACGCCTCCCAGAAGACTTTGAGCAAGTGTTGCATCGACCCATTGAGACCACTCCGTTTAGCAGGACTTGACGAGCCAACGTCCAACTTCTCCGACTGTTGTCTAACCCGGGTTAGCGATAAACTCGACCATCTTCGGCAGTTCCGAAACAAAGTCCAAGCGCCGAGCACATTTGTATGGCGCGATCCTTGGGGCGGGAGGAAACAGTTCTCATGCAATTTCACCTCAACGGATTCCAGCCCGGCGACCCGGAAATCTTTGACCCGGCGGAGCGATACCCTGCCTCGGGCGGAACCGCATCCCTTCCGCCGGAAGTCGACATCCTCATCGTTGGCTGCGGACCGGCTGGTTTGACGTTGGCGGCTCAACTCTCCAGCTTTTCTGACATTAAGACGTGCATCGTCGACCAAAAGCCGGGCAGACTGCTTCTCGGTCAAGCCGACGGCATCCATTGCCGCACGATGGAAATGTTCCATGCGTTTGGTTTTAGCGAACGCGTGTTGAAGGAAGGCTATTGGGTCAGCGAGACGACCTTCTGGAAACCTCATGACCAGAGGCGGGAGAATATCGTCCGCAGCGACCGCATCCAGGACGTCGAGGATGATCTGTCGGAGTTCCCACATATGATCCTCAATCAGGCGCGAGTACATGATTTCTTCCTCGATGTCATGCGCAAGTCACCCGCCAAGATTGAGCCCTACTACGCACGGCGTGTGCTCGATCTTCAGATCACTGCTGCTCGCCAAGGCGTGACGGTCCGGCTAGAGCGGCTCGATCCTCCGAACGAAGGACAGATCGAGACTGTGAGAGCCCGCTATGTGGTCGGCTGCGACGGGGCTCGCAGTACCGTGCGTAAGTCCATCGGACGCACTTTGCACGGCGACTCTGCCAATCATGCCTGGGGGGTCATGGACGTCCTGGCGGTCACCGACTTCCCCGACATTCGCGTCAAGTCGGTGATACAGTCCGCCAATGACGGCAGTGTGCTCGTCATCCCGCGGGAAGGCGGTTATCTTGTTCGGCTGTACGTCGAGCTCGATAAGCTCGACGTCGGAGAGAGAGTCTCAAATCGCAAGATTACGCCCGAAGATATAATTGCCAAAGCGCGGCGAGTTTTCAACCCTTACACTCTAGAGGTCAAAGAGGTTGCATGGTGGTCCGTCTACGAGATAGGCCAGCGCCTGACCGACAAATTCGATGACGTGCCCCAAGAAGAGATCAAAAACCGATTGCCATGCGTGTTTATCGCCGGTGATGCCTGCCACACGCACAGTCCGAAGGCGGGCCAAGGCATGAATGTCTCGATGCAAGACACCTTCAATCTCGGATGGAAGCTGGTTTCCGTCCTCCGTAATCAATGCCCACCCCATCTCTTGCACACCTACTCGATGGAACGGCGTGCCGTCGCCCAGGAGCTAATCGGCTTCGATCGCGAATGGGCCACCATTCTCGCATCCTCGAAATCATCAAGGAACGGAGAAGGTAAGGGATTTGATCCGGACGAAACCCAGAAATACTTCGTCCGGCATGGACGCTACACGGCGGGAACGGCGACACACTACGGTCCGTCGATGATCACCGCCGAATCGACCTACCAGCACCTGGCAAGAGGCCTAGTGATCGGCATGCGCTTTCATTCCGCACCGGTCATCCGTCTGGCCGACGCCATGCCGCTCCACCTTGGCCACGCATCGAAGGCGGACGGCCGCTGGCGGATATTCGCCTTCGCCGATACGGAGGCTCCCGCCGCGTCCGACTCCGGAATTCGGGCTCTGTGTGACTTCCTCGTAGAGGCACCGGATTCGCCAATCAAAAAATACACGCCGAAGGGCGCGGAAATCGACTCAGTGGTCGACGTTCGTGCGGTCTTCCAGCAGCATCATCGCGATCTCGCGCTTGGGGCTATGCCCTCCTTTCTTCTGCCCCGGAAAGGACGTTACAGACTTCTCGACTACGAAAAGATGTTCTGTCCAGACCTCAAAAACGGCCTTGACATCTTCGCCATGCGCGGCATAGATCGAGACCGAGGTTGCATGGTTGTCGTGCGACCGGACCAATATGTCGCGCACGTTCTCCCGCTAGATGGCTATAAGAAACTCGCGGCATTCTTTGGAGGCTTCATGTTGCAAAAGGATTAGTCCGCAAAGACGCTTTCCGAGATTCTGCGAGTTGCCCCCGGGGCCTAAGGCACCGAATTAGCCGCTGCGTGGAGCACCCGCCAAATCCCGATAAGTCTCGGAATGTGGCTTTTCGGCGGATTCCCAGTTGCCGAGAATCCCGTTTCACAGGACGCAATATAAAAGGGCGCCCCTTTTGGAGTAGGGTTTGGGTGCTAGCTCAATCCCTACAAGAAAGGAACGCCCTCAATGGATAGCACAAAGTATATCGGCATGGATGTGCATAAGGAAAG